>ERZ1106969.564-NODE-564-length-37177-cov-6.862804_pt1 | contig 37177 bp, 41 predicted proteins | sample MGYA00403685_ERZ1106969 | MGnify/ENA primary metagenome ERZ1106969 (study PRJEB35170, sample SAMEA104062416) | human gut metagenome | biome: human gut; feature: human-associated habitat; material: faeces | place: Denmark | collected 2012-05-18 ... | reverse complement strand
TTATCACAGCGATTCAATACATCCCATGGACAATACGCTTCTACGCCACCAAACTGATACCCGTCGTACCAGCTTTTGATTTCTTCATAATGATCCTCTGTTTCATAATACTTTAGCATTTCTCTTACTTCCGTATCCGTAAAACCAAAATATTCATCATAACGTTCATCTGTATGCGCATACATGCGGTCATTACTGCAAATTTCAGACTATTGTTTGTTTTTAGTGCCTGTTCCAACAGATTACGGATTAGAAATATCATTTGCTCATAATATCCATTTTCAAACGCCTTTGCTAATGGAACATCATATTCATCAATTAAAAGAATTACTTTTAATCTATAATGCTTCTCTAATAATTTTGACAATATTTTCAGTCCACCGCAAAATACAGTTTCGCTCATATTACTGTCCAAAAGTTCTCTATATACAGATTTATCATGTTCACTCAGGTATTCACTATCTGATAGAAACTGGAATTCTTCCGCTGTTCTTTGCATAATCTGAACTGCAAAATCAAATGCATCCTCATAAGCAGCAGCATTGATTCCTTTAAGGGAAATTGAAATAACCGGATATTTCCCCATATACGCTTCACAAAGCTTTGTATCTTTTGAAATTTCCAACCCATCAAAGATACTCTTCTCTCCTTCTATGGCAAAAGGTAGTTTCCAGCCGTCAATACCTTTGTAATTCTCCTACCAGTAACCTTAGATATCCTAATCCCATAAAACAAAAGCACTTACAGTTTCCTGTAAATGCTTCTCTCATTATGCGGAAGATGGGACTTGAACCCACACGATCGCATTGATCACAAGATCCTTAGTCTTGCTCGTCTGCCAGTTCCGACACTTCCGCTTACCATAGCTCATTTCTCTTATGCGCTACAAGAAGTATAATACTATAGAGTATCTGGATTGTCAACTGATTTTTGTAAATTTTTCTAATTTTTTGAATAATTCATATTATTTCACCTTTCTGATGAAATTCCAACGCCATATTTCACACAGAATGATCTCTCCGTTTTTTAATTGATTCAAATTTTCTTCTATATTTCGACGTCTACAAAATAAGAGACTGACAACTGCCAGTCTCTCATATAATCGATCTTGAATTAAGCAAGTTTAGATTTTGCAAGCTCTGCTAATGTTGCAAATCCTTCTTTGTCACTTACCGCAAGCTCTGCAAGCATCTTTCTGTTCATATCTACGCCTGCAACCTTCAGTCCGTGCATAAATTTGCTGTAAGACAGTCCATTCATTCTTGCAGCTGCATTGATACGTGCAATCCAAAGCTGTCTCATCTGACGTTTGCGTTCTTTTCTTCCTGCATAAGAAGATGTAAGAGCTCTCATTACAGACTGTTTTGCAACTCTGTACTGTTTAGAACGTGCTCCTCTGTATCCTTTTGCCAATTTCAATGTTCTATTATGTTTCTTCTTAGCGTTCATTCCGCCTTTAATTCTTGCCATTTCTTAATCCTCCTCTTATTACTTTTACAAATCTTACAGATATGGTAAAACTTTCTTCATGTTCTTTACATTTGTAGCATCAGTAATTGTAGCCTGTCTGAGATTTCTTTTTCTCTTTGTAGACTTCTTTGTTAAGATATGGCTCTTGTAAGCTTTATTTCTTTTCAGTTTTCCTGTACCTGTTTTTTTGAAGCGTTTTGCTGCCGCTCTATTTGTTTTAATTTTTGGCATGATAAATTCCTCCTTTAATGTACTGCCCTGATGGACATATGTCCGTATTTTTTATTTTAACGTTTTTCAGTTAAAACCATGCTCATGCTGCGTCCTTCCATTTTCGCCGGTTTTTCAACAACTGCCACATCCTCAAGCAATGCTGCAAAATCATCCAAAATATGCTTGCTTGACTGTACGTGTGCCATTTCTCTTCCACGGAAACGCAAGGTAACCTTTACTTTGTTTCCTTTTCCGATGAACTTTTTAGCATTGTTCACCTTCGTATTCAGGTCGTTCGTATCAATATTCGGTGATAAACGCACTTCTTTTACTTCTACAGTTTTCTGTTTTTTCTTAGCTTCTTTTTCTTTTCTTGTCTGCTCATACTTGTATTTACCGTAATCGATAATCTTGCATACCGGCGGCTTTGCAGTCGGTGCAATCTTTACAAGATCCAGATTCGCCTCAGCGGCAAGCTTCATCGCCTCTCTGGATGACATAATTCCTAACTGTTCCCCATCCTCGCCAATCAGACGGACTTCTCTGTCTCTGATCTGCTCGTTAATCATTAAATCGCTAATGGTCGTATACCTCCGTCAAATGAATTTCCCTTAGGTGTCCCTGTGCAAAAGCATAAAAAAAGAGTGAATCTCATATCCACCCAATGTCACTACATTACAGACTCTATACAGGAAACTTCTGTATGTAACAATATTGAACCAATAGTCACTCGCTTGTGCTATGGTGAGAGTGGATACTCTACTTTGTTTTTCGCTTTACGCAATTTATAATCTATCATACATTTTTATTTCTGTCAACCTTTTTTCTCTATTTTCAAAACTTTCATTCTTTTCCGCTTGAATTCATTGATTTGACTTGTTTTTTTTCACCATTCATGGCATAATACCTTTTAAATAACAGAGTGCATTCTATTTTAAGCATTCTACCTAACGATAAAGGTTTGAGGAGGTTTTATATGAAAACAAACAGAAGCAATTTTTCCGGAAAAATCGGCTTTATTTTAGCCGCTGCCGGATCAGCCGTAGGGCTTGGGAACATCTGGAGATTCCCTTATCTGGCGGCCAAATATGGCGGAGGTTCTTTTTTGATCTGCTACATTATATTAGCAGTCACATTTGGATTCACATTAATGGTAGCAGAAATTGCAATCGGACGCAAGACGGGGTTAAGTGCGATCGGTGCGTTTCAAAAACTGGATAAACGATTTGGATTTCTGGGAATCCTTGTTGCAATCGTTCCAATCATCATTCTCCCTTATTATTCTGTAATCGGCGGATGGGTTTTAAAATACTTTTTCGCATTTATAACCGAAGGTGCTGCTGCAGTTTCCGGTGACAACTATTTTTCTGAATTTACCGCCAACACTACATCACCAATTCTCTGGTTTTCACTTTTCATTGCCATAACTGCTCTCGTTGTGCTCTTTGGCGTGGAAAAAGGAATTGAGAAAGTCAGCAAAGTAATGATGCCTGTTCTTGCAATCCTGACAGTCGGAATTGCAATTTATGTACTGACCATGGACGGTGCATTGGAAGGTTTAAAATACTATCTGCTTCCAAATATGTCACACTTTTCTGTCATGACTGTTCTGGCTGCTATGGGTCAGCTGTTTTATTCCATGTCCCTTGCCATGGGAATTATGATCACGTATGGATCTTATATGCCTAAATCCACGAATCTGGAGGGTGCTGTCCGTCAGATTGAAGTTTTCGATACCGGATTTGCTTTTTTTGCAGGTTTGATGATCGTTCCATCCGTATTTATTTTCTCTGGCGGGGATGAGTCTGCATTGAATGCAGGTGCCGGATTGATGTTTATTACTCTTCCAAAAGTTTTTGCAAGTATGCCTTTTGGAACAATACTGGGAACTGTATTTTTTATCCTTGTATTTTTTGCAGCGGTAACCTCTTCTATCTCATTGATGGAAACCATTGTTTCTATCTTTATGGATAAGTTCAAATGGTCCAGAAAGTTTACATGCATTCTGGTTGCGGTTTACTCTCTGTTAATCGGAATTCCAACTTCTCTCGGTTTTGGAGCACTGGATTTCATCAAGCCGCTTGGAATGTCCATCCTGGATGCCATGGACTTCATCAGCAATAGTGTACTGATGCCGATCGTCGCCGTGCTGACTTGTATTTTCGTAGGATTTGTGATCAAACCAAAAACGATCATTGACGAAGTAGAGTCTTCCGATGGCGGAACATTCAAGAGCAAAAAAATGTTTACCGTTATGATCAAATGGATTGCTCCAATCTTTTTGATTGCAATTTTAATCAGTTCTATTCTAAATGCTCTCGGTATTATCACCATGTAATTTTGAGCCAATAAAAATCCCGCAGACACGCGGGATTTTTTATTGGCTGTTTTTGATTTCTCTTTTATCGCTTTTCACCCATGCAGAATACAGCTACAACGCCCGGTCCTGTATGACTTCCAATGACAGTTCCAATATTATTGATCAGAATATCATCCACTCCTAATTTTTCTCGAACACGCCCTGCTACATATTCTGCATCTTCCAGACAGTCTCCATGTGTGATCAAAATCAGATCATTCTCCCATCCTCTTGCCTGCTCTGCTGCCATATCAACAATTTTATTCAAAGACTTTTTGCGTCCTCTTTCTTTTCCAATTACCTGCAATTTTCCTTCATTGTCCATATGGATGATCGGCTTAATCTGCACCATGCTTCCAAGAACTGCCGTCGCCTTGGAAATCCTTCCTCCACGATGCAGATGGTGAAGATCGTCTACTGTTACATCGTGACAGATATGGAGCTTATTTTCTTCTATCCACTGCACAACTTCTTCCATACTCTTTCCTGCCGCTTTCAGCTGCAGTGCTTTATGTAAAAGAAGCCCCTCTCCCATACAGGCGCAAAGCGTATCTACTGCTACAATCTTCTGGCCCGGGTATTCTTCTGACAATTCTTCTGCGGCCATTCTCATACTGTTTGCAGTGCCGCTAAGTCCGGATGAAAAACTCAGATGCAGCACATCCTTTCCTTCTTTTACAATTGGCTCAAGCATCTCTTTTGCCTCTTCCGGATTCACCTGTGAAGTTACAGACATCTTGCCTTCTCTAAGTTTATCAAAAAACTCTTTGGCAGTCAGTCCTTCCATATCCGTATACGTCTGTCCATCCATTGTATATTTCAGAGGAATCACTGGAACGCCCCGTTCCGCCAGCCATTCCTTCGGCATATCCACTGTACTGTTCACTGTAATTATATAGTCACGCATTTCCTTCATTCCTCCTGTTATCTGATTTTCTTAATCATATCATTTTTTCCTGCATTTCGCAAAATTTTTTTCATTCCTTTCCCACTTTTTAACAAGACAGACCGGATCCCACAGCTCTGTGCCATCGTCTCCGGTCCTTCTCTTTAATTTAATTTAATATTTAAATAATTTCTTCCTGAGAGCGTCTTATTAAAAGCCAGAAAACTTAAAATCAGAAGGCAGCCAGTCAAAAAACCAATCCAGTTCAGAACTGCCGTCAAAACCAGAAGCATCAAACGCATAAACTTTAATGCATATCCCATCTCAAAATTAGGCTGCGTATAATTTGCCACCGCCACAAAGGCCATATACAGCATCACTTCGGAATTAAACCAACCTGACTGCACCGCAAACTCTCCAAGCACCAGACCTGCGATCACACTCAAAGGCGTACTGAGCATACTCGGCGTATTCAATGCTGCAAGTCGAAGACCATCAATACAAAGTTCCAGAATCAGGAACTGCAGCACAAGCGGAACATTGATCACATCCCGTACTGCTGTGAATTCAAACATACTCGGAATCCAGGAAGGATTCATCATAAACAAAAGATATACCGGTGTCATAAAAACCGTCAGAATCGTAATGATAAATCTGGATATTTTTAAATACATTCCTGTTACTGTAGGAAAATAATAATCATTTGCCTCTTCGATCATATCCAGAATTGAAGTTGGAAGAATCATCGCAGATGGTGAATTATCCACCAGAATCACCACTTTTCCTTCCAGAATGCACGCAACTGCGGTATCCGGTCTCTCTGTAAACTTAAATTTAGGAAACGGATTGAACCATTTTCTTTTAAACATTGCCTCTGCAAGTGTCTGCTGATTCATTTTCAGATCATCGATATGAAGATCTTCTATCCTGGATTTCACGTTTGCAAGCAGTTCCTTGTCCACCCGATCTGACATGTAGCAGATTGCAATATCTGTGCGGGAGGTCTGTCCGGCTTCTGTCATTTCCATGATCAAATGCTCATCCCGGATACGCCGGCGCATCAGTGCTGTATTAAATACGATCGTCTCCACAAATCCGTCTCTGGATCCCCGAAGTGATTTGTCTTTATCTGGTTCTTCCACACTTCTGGCGGGATACGTCCTCGTATCAATCGCAATACAGGAATCATATCCTTCGATGAACAGACCGGTCACCCCGGAAAGCACATTTCGCAGTACCTGATCAAAGTCTTTCAGCACATCCACTTCAATATAGGGCACATGCCTCTGTGAAAATAGTTCTGCATTTTCCGGCATATTGTCTCTGGTCACACTCATAAAAGAATCCATCAGCTTCAGCATTGCTTCATCTTTTACAAAACCATCGATAAAATAAAGAACTGCTCTTCTCTCACCAATCTCAATTTCCCGTTTGATCAGATCAAAACTTTTCCCAACAGGAAGTATATGATCCATATAAGTAATATTCTCCACGAATGAACCACTGATCTTTTTTGTATTTTTAATTACCATAGAATGCCTGTCCTTTCTCCCGATCACATGGAAATACAGTCTCATGCAATCTGGATGATCTTCTATGGTTAGATTTCCCGTTTCTTTTTTATTTATTCAGAAATCCTGCTTTTTCCATTTTACTAATCACCTGCTGTTGTCTTTGCAATGCAAGCTCAGGATTGACCAGGGGATTGTATGCACTCGGCGCATTGGGAATCCCGGCCAGCATTGTGCATTCATCAAAATTCATTTCAATTGGTTCTTTGCCAAAATAGCCACGACATGCGTCTGCCACACAATTATATCCATTTCCGAAATAAATGGAGTTCAAATACAATTCCAGAATCGTGTCTTTATCATATACTTTTTCAATTTCAAACGCCATGAACATCTCCGCTACTTTCCGACTGATTTTTTTATCCTGTGTAAAAAACTGATTCTTCGCAAGCTGCTGCGTAATTGTACTGCCGCCTTCCACGTAAGCTCCAGCAAGAATGTCATGATACAATGCCCTGCAGATTGCAATCGGATCAATCCCCGGATGTTTATAAAACCGTTTGTCTTCCACTGCCAATACTGCATCAATATATTCTTCAGGCAGCTGATCCAATGTCATATAGGATTCTTTTTCCTGTATCTGTGTCCCCATTTGTTGTACACTCATTTTTTCCAACGCATCCTGGCAGTCCCCATATCCATGCCAAAGCATCACTGCCCCGACACAAAGCAAACATAAAAAAATGAAAGAACACAGTCTTTTCACCCATTTCATACTGCACCACCCTTTTTCTAAAGTAATTCTTAACTTCCAAGTCCAGTATATAGAATTGAACTGTATTCTTCCATAATATTTTCTTACATTTTTCTTAAATTTACTTACATTTTTGTAAGGTTAGGAATTTTCTATTTGGTAGTACTTCCAAATCCACCATTTCTTACATCTGTCACATCATCATCCACAGTAATTCCATACTCTACAAAAATTCCCTGCATAAAGCCTTCACCTTGTGCAATATCAATCGTTTTTTCCTCATTGGTGTCATTTGTAATCTTCGAGAACATGTGTCCTTCGTTATCCGAATAGAAATAATCGCTATCAATAATCCCCACCGTATTATTCAGCTGTAGGCGATATTTGAAGCCCAATCCACTTCTCGGATAACACTTCAACACCCATTCCGGATCCATTTCCACACGGATCCCCGTTGGGATTTTCAATGTTGCTCCCGGCTCTAAGATCAGCCTTACAGGCGCAAAGAAATCATACCCTGCCGAACCGGCTGTGGCTCTCCTCGGTAATTTAATATTCGCATAAATCTGTTCGATATTGATCTCTTCATCCAGTCCGAACGTGTCAATCCAGTCCTTTTTAAACTGTTCCAGACTTACTTTGTGAAATTTTGCAATTCTTTTCATCATCTCTTCCTTTTCTGTTTGATTTTATGCATCATGCAATACAATCTTTCCTGTCTTCAGACTGTCCTGAACATCAATCACTTTCTGATTTGCACTGCCTTTCCAATGCAGCTTCGTATCTTTCTTTTCAATTTCAAACTTCCCATCCACAACTACATCCAGATACGGAATGATCTCCTCGTTTTGAATTTCACTCCACTCATATCCCGTATACAGCCACTGTGTCTTGTCAGGAAATCTTTCTCGAATCTCTTTTGCAAGTTCTGTAATCGCTGTGCGGTTTCCCACATACAAAGGGTCTCCTCCGCTGTATGTGATCCCGCTGATATAGCTCTTTTCCAACTGTTCAAACAACTCTGCCTTTGCGCTTTCATCAAACAAAAGGCCACCATTGGGATCCCAGGTTACAGGGTTTTGACATTCTTTACATCCGTGAGCACACCCTGCAACCCACAATACTACCCGCAGTCCGTCTCCATTTAACATATCGTCTTTTGTAATATTGTGATACTGCATGTTACATACTCTTCCTTTCTGCAATTTCTGCCATCTTTGCGTCATTTAATCGGGTATCCCCTTTGACTCTGGAATAAGAAAGGTACCCATTCATTCGCTCAATCTTGGTAAGATTGGTACTTCCGCATACCGGACATACATCCATATCCAGTTCTTCGTGACCACAGTCGTCACAATAGGACAGAGACAAATTCACACCCTCATAATATCCTTTTGCCATCGCACGTCTCACAAGGGACTTAATTGCATCTACATTGTAGCTGATCGGATATTTTACATACTGAATTTTTCCACCATTGCTCAGATTCCAGAATCTTCCTTCCAGATCTTGTTTTTCAATCGGTGTAATATCTTCCGTTACATGGCAATGGAAACTGTTGCTTACATACTCTCGATCGGATACATTTTCGATAATTCCATATTTTTTCCGGAACTGCTGTACCTGAACACCACACAGATTCTCTGCAGGTGTCCCATAAATCGCATACAGATGTCCGTCTTCATTCTTAAACTCTTCAACACGTTTGTTGATATATTCCAGTGTTTCCACTGCAAATGCACCATCCTCTGCAAGAGACTTCTTGTTGTGAAGCTGCTGCAGCTCATTTAGTGCTGTAATTCCAAAGGATGCTGTAGCTGATTTTAACAATGGTTTAATTTTATCATACAGCCCCAGATTTCCACCGTAAAATCCACCTTCGCAATATGCCAATGGATTGGTGGATGCTTTCATCTCTCCCAAATAATCATAGGTTCTCTGATGCAACTTACGGATCAGATTCAGGTAATAATCCAGTACTTCAAAGAAAGGCTTTCCTTCCTGCTGTGCTTTTGCATAAATCATCGGAAGATGCAGACTGATTGCACCAATATTAAATCTTCCTACAAATACCGGCATATCCTTGTCATCTGCCGGCTTCATTCCGCCTCTCTCATACCATGGAGACAAAAATGCACGGCATCCCATCGGACTGATGATCTTGCCATATTTTTTATAGATACTCGGAACATAGCCCTCCCCTGTCAGGCTTAACCAGTCCGGGTACATAGTCTTTCTGGAACATTTGATTCCTGCTTCAAACACATCCTCCAACGGTTTTCCCGGACCATGCAGATTCTCATCATACAAAAATACAATCTTCGGGAAAAGTACCGGCTTTTTATGTCCTTCTTTTCCCTGGCCGTTCTTTCTGACCTCCAGCATCTTGATCGTTGCCAGTTTCCCGTAAATACTTGTTCTCGTTCCAGCTGTCACTGTAATAAACGGATAATCTCCCCGACTGGAAGATACGGAGTTAAACTTATACTCCCATCCTTGGAATCCCTGTTCCATCTCTTTTTCCAGATCTGACCATGCAATCTTCTGCACAGTTTCTTCATCCAATCCAAGACCTCTGTACTTTTCAATCAGCTTCTTATGGGATTTTTCTGCATATGGTTCCAGAATCTCATCCACACTCGGTACTGTGAATCCACCGTACTGCTGACTTGCTGCACTTAACACAATATCTCCGATCACATCAAATGCAGTATCGAGTGTCTTTGGTTCATTATACCAGAGATTTCCCATCTCAAAACCACCACTCAGTACATTTTTTACGTCAAACAAACAACAATTCATGGTATCTCTTCTTGCAGACATATCATGAATGTAAATGTATCCCTCTCGAATTGCCTGAATTTCTTCTACCGTCAGGAAGAATTTTTTATAAAGCTCTTTGTTAAGTTCATTAAAAATCAGGCTGCGCTTTGTCGATACCAGTGCACTGTCTGTGTTACTGTTCTCTTTATCCCCAATATACATGATGGACTGGCTCTTTTTATATACTTCATCCAGCATCTGTACAAAATCCTGCTTGTAATTCCGATAATCACGATAACTTTTTGCCACAACTGGGTTGACCTTTTCCAGGGCACCCTCCACCACATTATGCATCTCCGCGATTGGAACATCCTGAATTCCCAATGTCTGTACCTTTTCTTCTACGAAACGACAGATATAATCCAGCTCCTCATCGGTAAACTTAATAAGTGCACGGTACGCGGATTTATTGACAGCCACAACAACTTTCTGCACATTAAAATCTTCTTTTGTCCCGTCTTTCTTGATGACTCTGATCATACAACTTCTGCTCCCTTCGCTCTTGCTTTATCTATATTTTGTGTTCCCATCACATAGGATAACCTATATCATGTGTCAGTAACGAATATGTTATCACTTTGAGTATCCAGAGTCAATACGGAAACTTTCACAAAAAGATACTCTTTTACCAGAGCATTTCCGCTGTAATTTCCTTGACAGAAAACGCTCCACACATCGACATCGTATCTTTTAATTCTGCCCCTGTTCTACCAACATAAGTCCGCACACCCTCTGCTTCGGCACCATATGCTGCAGTCACAAATGGACGGGCGATCAGCGCTGCATCTGCCCCCATCGCCAGTGCCTTAAAGACATCTGTTCCAGTCCGGATTCCACCATCCACAAAAACCTTCATCTGTCCGCCTACTGCCTGCACAATCCCCGGCAATACTTCTGCTGTTGCCGGACATTGATCAAGTACTCTTCCTCCGTGATTTGACACTACAATCGCCTGTGCACCGGCTTCCAAAGCCTTTTTTGCACCTTTCACTGTCATAATTCCTTTCAGGATAAATGGAATTTCGGCAATTTTCACAATTTCTTTCAATTCTTCCACAGATTTACTTCCGGCCGGCGGATTCAGATTCTGGAGAAAAGGAAGTCCTGCTGCATCAATATCCATGGCAACAGCAAATGCTCCCGATTGTTTTACAAGTTCCATTTTCTTTCGGATTGTGTCCATATCCCATGGTTTTACTGTTGGAATCCCAAGACCGCCCAATTTTCTGACGGCTGCTGTCGCTTCTTCCATGACTTTTGCATCCGTTCCATCTCCGGTAAATGCTGCGATCCCTCCTTCCATACATCCTGACAACAAAATCTCATTATATTCCTGGTCTGTATATTTCTCGCCATAATGCAGCTTCACAGCACCTACCGGACCTGCAAAAAACGGATAGGCAAATGTTCTTCCGAACAATGTAACTTCCGTATCTACCGTTCTCTTCTCACAGATCGTATCCATGTTGATACGGATTTCCTGCCACTTCTGAAAATTACGGATCGCTACATCTCCAACTCCTTTTGCGCCTGGTCCCGGCATCGTATTCCTACATGCTTTTCCATCACAGACACAACATGCTTTGCAATACGGACCGATACAGGTTCTCGCATGTTCTATGACACTTTGATAGTCCATCTCAGCTTCCTCCCTTTTACTCCAAAAACATTCCTGACTCATCCAGTACTTTCAGTATCTCTTCAATCACCGGAAGATCTGCTACCAGAGCCATCCGGATATATCCTTCTCCCGCACTTCCAAATGCACTTCCCGGTGTCACTAAAAGCCCTGTTTTTTCTACCAGCTGCATACAAAAATCGAAAGAGGAAGCATATCCTTTTGGAATCTTTGCCCATACGAACATGGTTCCCTGGCTATCCGGCACATTCCACCCGATTTTTCTCAATCCACTGCATAAAGCATGATTTCTGGCTGCATAATCCTGTCTCTGTTGTTCGATAAAATCATCCGATCCTGTAAGTGCGGCAATCGCAGCTTTCTGGATCGGCAGAAAAATCCCATAATCAATCTGGGAACGGAGAATCTTAAACTTCTCAACAATTGACTTATTCCCTACTACAAAAGAAATCCTTGCTCCGGTCAGATTATAAGATTTAGACAACGAATAAAATTCCACACCGACCTCTTTTGCACCTTCAAAAGATAAAAATGATCTCCCCTGTTTCCTTGTAAAAATAATATCTGAATATGCATTATCATGGATGATCACAATCTGATGTTTCCTGGCAAATGCGATCAACTCTTCATAAAAGGAATCCGGAGCACAGACACAGACTGGATTGAGTGGATAGGAAACAACCATATACTTTGTTTTTTCAAGCACATCTTGCGGAATATGCTCCAAATCCGGCAGATATCCGTTTTCCTCCCGGATCTCGTAATACTCTGTTTTGGCTCCTGCCATGATTCCACTCATCTCAAACAACGGATACCCCGGATTCGGAACCAGGATCGTATCCCCCGGATCACACAACGCCATTCCAATATGCGCCATTCCTTCCTGAGAACCATAGACTGACATAATCTCATCCGTTTCGAGCTGCACACCAAACCGATGTGCATACCGATACTGTACTGCCTCCAAAAGTTCCGGACGATCTGCCAGTGCATATTTGTAATTTTCCGGATCTTTACATGCTTCCGAAAGAACTGTCATCACATGAGGAGCCGGTGCAAAATCCGGTGTTCCAACCGACAGATTAAACACGCGCCTCCCTGCTTTGATCATCTCTTCCTTTTTTTCATTCAATGCAGTAAAGATTCCCGGTTGGAACTGATTTACCATTGCTGAAAACTGTATCTCCTCCATTGCTGTTTCCTCCCTGTATTACTTTTCCTCTAATTCTCTTCTTCTTTTTGCACGCCTTCTTCTCTGGGCTTCCCGGCGTTTTCTTCTCTGTTTTCTGCGATACGCCACATAAGCGATTCTTGCTCCTACCAGCATCACAAAAACTGCAGCCAGAGCAAACAATATCTTCAAAAACAGCGGAAGACCTTTTTGTTCCTTTTTTTCTGATGCCACTACTTGTTTGCAGGCAGCTGCAGGCGCCTTAAATCCCGGCAGATACTTTCTCTCCAAATCTGCCATAACTTTATCCTCTTGAATGATAAGCGGCACTTCTTTCCCTTTCGGCACACAATCCCACAGATCTTCGGACACTTCTACCTGTTTTCCATCAATGGTGTGGACTCCTTTGGAAAGCACCTTCTTATACTCAAACTGCTCAAACGCCTGCTCCATGATCGCATTTCCAACCAAATGGCGGATTTCCTCTCCACTCTGATCAGACCACTCAGACACGCCCATCACAATCTCAACCAAACGGGTGTCTCCGCGTTTGGCAGTGGACGAATAGTTAAAACCAGCTGTATCGCTAGATCCTGTTTTCAGGCCATCCGTACCTTCCAGAGCGTACTTCGCTCCCTCCAGTGAAATCTGATAAGATGTAAAATGTTCCTCATATGGTGTACCTACTTTTACGGTAATCTCCGAATATTTTGTATGATTCAGAATATCCGGATACGTGTTCACCAGATATGTACACAACAATGCATAATCTTCCGGTGTTGTAAGATTATCTCCATTCAACGGCTGTTTTAACGGCTGATAGGGTTGCAGAAGATTGTTGGTAACGCCAACACAATTAAAATATTTTGTATTGTTCATTCCCAGTTCCTGTGCCTTCTGATTCATCCGCTCAACAAATTTATCCGGATCCGGATCCACCATATCTGCAAGCATATAGGTAGCTGCTGCAGAAGACGGTACGATGATTAAATCCATCAGCTCTGCAACTGTGTAGGAAGCCCCCAACTGCATCTTATTGTTGCTCAGAGCATATCTCCCTGCAATCTCTGCATATTTTTGATTCACTTCTGCCACACTGTCTAAACTCAGATTTCCTGCGTTGATTTCTTCATACGCCAAAAGAATCGTCATCAATTTTGTCATGCTTGCAGGCGGCCATTGTTTCTGTGCATTTTCCTGCCATAATATCTGCCCGGTATTGATCTCTGTAATAATCGATGCAGCCGGCTGGTACCGTTCTTCCAACTGATATCCTTTCTCTCTCGCCACATCCAGTGCCCTCTGCGCCTGTACTGTTTCTGCCGGAAACAGACATCCCAAAAAAATGGTACATAACAAAGCACAAGTCCCCCGCACATTTTTCCTTTTCATTCTCTCAATTCCTCTCTGTACATCCTTTAAAACGGCGTTCCCTCCAAATCATACGGTGTTGTCTGATACACATAATAATTCAACCAGTTTGTATAAATATTATTTGCATGAGATCTCCAGATTAATTCCGGTTTTTGACTGGGATCATCATCGGGATAATAATTCACCGGCATTTCAATCTCAAGCCCTTTACTCAAATCCCGTTTATACTCTGTATCCAATGTCATCCTGTCATATTCCGGATGTCCCATCACAAAAATCTGCCGCCCTTCTTGTGCCATGCAGAGAAACAGTCCTGCTTCTTTGGAATCTGCCAATATTGTCAGCCGTGCATCTGTCTCCACCTTCTCCATTGGAATCTCGGTATGACGGGAATGAGGTGCATAAAACACATCATCAAATCCTCGCACAAGTGGAATTCTCCGGTTTCTCACATGATGCTTAAATACGCCAAACATTTTCTTTGGAAGCTGCACCTTATCGATTCCATAATGATAATAAAGCCCCGCCTGTGCTCCCCAGCACAAGTGCAGCGTAGAGGTCACATGGTTCTTTGTCCATTCCATGATCTCCTCCAACTCCTCCCAGTAATCCACCTCTTCAAACGGAATCTGTTCCACCGGCGCTCCGGTAATAATAAATCCATCAAATTTCTGATCTTTTATCTCCTCAAAAGACTGATAAAACTTATTCAAATGACTGGTGGATGTGTTTTTCGACACATGCCCGGACACACGCACAAACACAACATCTACCTGAAGCGGCGTATTCGAAAGAGACCGTAAAATCTGCAATTCTGTATCTTCCTTTAACGGCATCAGATTCAAAAGCCCAATTTTAATCGGCCGGATATCCTGATGCGCCGCCCGATATTCATCCATTACAAATATATTTTCATGCTCCAGTATCTCTTTTACCGGAAGATCATTCTGTACACGTATTGGCATAACCTATTCCTCTTTTTCTTCTTTCTTTTCTGTCTCCTCATCAATTCTTATATACTTTCCCTCATTATTGATATAGCTCATCTGATCATAAGCACCGGTATCTGTAGGGAGCATATGTTTCTCCAACTGATGGTTCACCAGCATCTTTACAATATAATAAATAACAGCAAACGTAGGCACTCCAAGAATCATTCCTGCAAATCCAAACATACCGCCTCCGAATAAAATAGAAAACACTACCCAGAATGCAGACAATCCCGTGGAATCTCCCAAAATCTTTGGTCCGATAATGTTTCCGTCCAACTGCTGCAGAAGGAACACAAAAATAATAAAATAGATTCCCATCTTCGGATCTGACAAAAGAATCAGAATAGCACTTGGAATCGCTCCGATATAGGGGCCAAAAAACGGAATCACATTCGTCACTCCCACGATCACACTTACAAGCATTGTATAAGGCATATCCAGAAGGGAAAGTCCGATAAAACACAGCACCCCTATAATTGCTGAATCGATGATCTTCCCGATAATAAAACCACCAAAAATCTCATTACTTTTGATCGTCAGATGAAGGACCATGTTCGCTCTTGACGGACGCATGATCGCATATACAAGTTTTTTGCTCTGGTTTGCAAACTTCTCCTTACTGAACAGAACATAAACTGACACGATCACTCCAATTAATACATAAAACAGTTCTTTGACAAAATTGATCACTCCAACTGTCAGATTTGACATCAGCACATTGATCTGATTCAACAGATCCGTACGCATCCAGTTCTGCAGTGCATCACTGGCTTCTTTCAGGACAGTCTCTGCCATTTGTCCAATGGTTGACTGATCCGCGCTCATCATCTCTGTCATCTTTCCGATAAACAAATTCAACTGGCTTGGGACTGTAAGGATCATATCCCGAATGCTTCGGTAAAGTTCCGGGATCATCATATTGCACAGTGCCACAATCAGCGCAGACATGACAATGATCGCCAACAGGATTCCGGCTCCTCTGGAAATGCTGCGGGCATTTTTAAGCTTTGGAAACTTCTGCTCCAGCCAGGGTGCAAAGTATGAATCTACCAGCTTTACAATTGGATTGAGCAGATATGCAATGACCAGACCATAAATAATCGGTTTTAGAACCTGATAGATCTTCCCAAACACTTCTGAAATATTCGTCATGCGAAGCAACGCAAAATAAAATACGATACAGGCTGCAATGACTACAAATACTCTTACATCTCTGCTGATCTGATGCCAGAATCTGGATGTTCTTTTGCTTCCAAATGAAGGCTGTGAATGATAATAACCGTTTCCATTTTTGCTTTCTTTTTCTTGTTTTTCTACACTTTGTTCCATATATGTATCACATCCCTTCTGGTTTTACAAGTATCCCCATTATACCCCTGTAACATAAAAACCGTCAACCTCAAAAGAAGCAATCCCGAACCTCTGATCCGGATATCGCTTCTTTTTTCATTTACTTCTTATTTACACTGAAATGTTGCACATTCTGTGCCGTCTTTATGACATGCACACGAGCCTTCTACACTGACTTTTCCTGCTTCGCATTTACACTGTTCATTGTACATGCAGTCTGTTGCCTTACAGTCAATCCCACATTTATCAGAAGGTGTTCCTGCATGGTTTCCATAAGCATTTGCATAGGAATTTTCCATTCCGCTTGTTTTTCTCTCTTCAAAGCTGTCACAGCAGGTTTCCTTCGAAGCCTTTGCCTGACTTCCACCTACCTGAATAGAATCCAAACGACAAAGAAAATCCTGATTGTGTACACATGTCTGTACCGTACATTTTAATTCCGGCATGATATTTCCTCCTTTTATTTACAAAGTCAGTATCATCATTCCCTTTTTTGTTTTAATTATTCGCACTTTTCCGCCGGAATTTTTCTTTTCTATTTTAACAGATTTTAAAAATAAACCCGCGCTCTGTCCGGATGCTCTCCTGACCATCCCACCTGCGGCATCGTCTCCAAACGATACATATCCTCTGCAGCTATCTCAAATGAGAAAATGTCCTGATTTTCTTTCATTCGCTCCGGAGAGGATGATTTCGGCAATGGCAGCACTCCATTCTGGAATGCAAATCTCAGACAAATCTGCGCCGGTGACACTTTGTACTTTTCTGCCAGCTCCAGGATCAATGACTCTTCAAATACTCTTTTTCGTCCGATCGGACTCCACGCCTCTACTAAGATTCCATGCTTTTGGCAATACTCTACCGCTGCATGTTGGGTATAGCCCGGATGATATTCCAACTGATCAACCGCCGGAGTGATCTGTGAGTTCTGCAGCAGATTTTCTATATGATGCGGAAGGAAATTACTCACACCGATCGCACGTATCTTCCCTTCCAGATACAGTTCTTCCATTGCACGCCAGGTTTCCAGATCCAAAGTCTTCCAGTCTTTGTACCCGGGCGTCGGAATCGGCCAATGAATCAGATACAAATCCAGATACGACGTATTCAGTTGTTCCAGACTCTTTGCAAATGCAACTTTCGTCTGTTCATATCCCATATCTTCTTTCCATACTTTTGATGTCAGGAAAAACTCTCCCCTCGGAATCCCGCTTTTTTCAATTGCTTCTGCCACATATCTCTCTGTACCATATATGGAAGCCGTATCAAAATGTCTGTATCCGGCACGGATTGCAGTCCCGATCACCTCTGCACTTTTTCCTTCTGCCGCCCGATACGTCCCAAATGCATTGCATGGAATTGGGACTTTGTTATTCAAAATGTAATCATTTGCATGATGCTTCATTGTTCTGATTCCTTTCTGACATTACGTTTTATTTTTTCAACCAAACCTCTTCTTTCGATTCTGGATCCACATCCATATTACAGCAAAAAACTCCCGAACCATATAGTTCAACAACAAGATTCGGTTGCATCCCGCCGCGATTCCGGACAGATTCTCATAGCCTTCACTCCGACCAATCAAAAGCGCCCGAAACAGATGAAAATTATTCGTCACAATCCCTACTGCCGCTTTCAAGTCGTCCAGATACGCTTTGCTAAAACGTAAATTTTCTCTGGTCGTCCGTGAGCGATCCTCTAGGATAATCCGCTCTCTTTTTGCTCCATGTTCATACAAATACTGTGACATTGCGCAGGCTTCTGAAATATCTTCCCCTTTTCCCTGCCCGCCGGACACAATGATCTTTACCTGCGGATGCACACGCTGATACAATAATGCTGCATCCAGTCTTCTCTTTAACGAATCTGTAATTTTATCTCCCCGGACCTGTGCACCGAGTACGATCAGATATCTGCAGTTTTTATTTGGGAATCTATACATAGTATACACGATCAGACTTTCTATGATCAGGAAAAGCCCCCACACGCTTGTCACTGCCATAAGCAAAAGAATTCTTATCCATTCTGCCTTTACGAAAAATTCCAGAAGAAGATGGCCACATCCTGCCGCGAGCCAAAATCTTGCAAATGTAGAGTCCCATTTCCCGGTATAAAAGCAAAGAATACCATAGTAAAAAAGAAACAGTATTCCTGTCACGATCAAATAAATCTCCATCTTCATCTCCTGCTCTTTTTATCAGAAAAGGGAGACTCTTTTAAGAGCTCCCCTTCCTGATATTATGCATTTCTTCCACAGCACATTTTATATTTTTTACCACTTCCACATGGACATGGATCATTTCTTCCAATTTTTTTCCCTTTGCGGATCGTACCGGACTGTTTCTGTTCACGGTATAACTGTTTTTTCTTTTCTTCATCAAAAATGTCGTTCCACTGTGGCAGTTCATATAACCAGTCCGCCTTTGCGTCGATCATATTTTTATATAACAGTTCCTTGTCAAAAATCAGATTTACTTCTGTATCTTCTGTCATTGTCTCAATCGGATTTGGCACCTTCAAACTGTCATTGATTCCATCCAGAAATCCTACCATAGTCAGAACTTCCTGTCCATATTTTTCAGCCAGCTCTTTTACAGTACCTTTCACTTCTACATCTGGTTCTGTCAGAAGCTGCTCATAAATACCTCGTTCAATACTAAAGTAATGTCCCCAGAACTGCTCCAGCTGTTCTTTTGACAGCTCTCTGTCGTATGCCATATCTCTCCACTGATCTAATAAACATTTTTCACTCATTGTAAAAACTCCTTCTTTTTAGAAATTCAATCGTGGTTTTATTATATAACACTTTTTCCTTTCAGTAAACACTAATTTTATGCCTGTATTGCAATCATCCTTTCTTTTGTATATAATAAATCTGCCGGGGCAAAAGTGCTCCGGCAGATTTATAGAAAGATCAAAGAAAGGATTTTATTTATGAAAAAATCAAAACGAATCATGGCACTGATCGGAGCGATCCTGCTGATACTTCTTTACGCCAGCACACTGATTTTCGCTTTTGTGGATACATCCACTTCTCAGAATCTTCTGATGGCCTCCATTGCCGCCACGATTCTGCTTCCGGTACTCCTGTATATTTATACTCTGTTTTCCCGCATGTCTCACAAAGATAACTCTGATTGCAATGAGTGATGTCTTTTATCAGACATACAACTCTGCCATCGCAACGGCAGCATCCAGTTCGTGCTGCCCACAGACGGGTTTTTGTTCTTTTTTTCTTTCTGTCTCGCGAATTTTCTGTCTTTTCTCCAGGTATTCTTCCATCGATATCATCTGTAATCTGTTCTGTATATTATTCTGACGCATAAAATACCTCCTTTTTTCCGGCCTCAGCCTTATTATTTTATGATACTGCCCTTTAAAATATGCCAGTTTTTTCCTGCTTTACAGAATTTTTCTTCCCCTCCGGCATACTTTTATCATACTTTCAAATTGTGACCCGGATATGGAGGATTTCTAAAGTTTTTCATAAAAATTTCTGAACTCTTTTTTCTATTGTCAGCAAGCTGTTTTGTCGATATCAGATTTCGGCACAAAAAAGGTGTCCCGCCGCCAGCTTTTGCTGACAACACGGAACACCTTCGTTCACATTTTATCTTTCGCGATAAATAATATCTTCTCTTCCAGGTCCGTTGCTGACCATTGTGATCGGATATCCAATCTGTTCTTCAATAAATTCGATATAATTTCTGCAATTTTCCGGCAGATCTTCATACTTCTTGATTCCACGGATATCACATTTCCATCCAGGAAGTGTTTTAAGAACCGGTTTTGCTTTCTCCAGAAGATGTGTCACAGGGAAGTCTGTTGTCACCTCTCCGTTGATCTCATATCCTACACATACCGGAATCTCATCCAGATATCCAAGGACATCCAGAACTGTAAATGCAACATCTGTTGTACCTTGCATTCTGCAGCCATATTTAGAAGCAACACAGTCGAACCATCCCATACGACGCGGACGCCCTGTCGTAGCACCAAACTCTCCGCCATCTCCGCCGCGGCGTCTCAACTCATCTGCTTCTTCTCCGAAAATCTCACTTACAAATGCACCCGCTCCAACAGCACTGGAGTATGCTTTACAAACAGTAATGATCTGTTTGATCTCGTATGGCGGAATTCCTGCTCCGATTGCACCGTATGCCGCCAATGTGGAAGAAGACGTTACCATTGGATAAATTCCATGATCTGGATCTTTCAGAGAACCAAGCTGTCCTTCTAAAAGAATCTCTTTTCCTTCTTTGATCGCATTGTGCAGATACAGGGAAACATCACAAACAAATGGTGCTACCATATCTCTGTACTCAGTCAGCTCTTTATATAAATCGTCAGGATTGATCAACGGTTTATGGTACAAATGTTCCAGAATAACATTCTTCTGCTCTGCAACACGAACTACTTTTTCTTTCAACAGTTCGTCATCAAATAATTCGCTCACCTGGAATCCAATCTTTGCATATTTGTCAGAGTAAAATGGCGCAATTCCTGATTTTGTAGAACCAAAAGACTTTCCGCCAAGACGCTCTTCCTCATAAGCATCAAAGTTCTTGTGATAAGACATCACGATCTGCGCTCTGTCAGAAACAAGAAGCTTAGGCTGCGGTACGCCCTGCTTCACGATCTGCTGTACTTCTCCGAACAGTCTTGGAATATCCAGTGCCACACCATTTCCGATAATGCTTGTTGTATGGTCATAGAATACTCCTGACGGCAAAGTGTGCAGCGCAAATTTTCCATAATCATTTACAATGGTATGTCCTGCATTCGCTCCACCCTGAAAACGGACAATGATATCGGCTTCTTTTCCGAGCATATCTGTAATTTTGCCCTTTCCTTCATCGCCCCAGTTAGCTCCTACTACTGCTTTTACCATCTCAAATCCTCCTGCGTATTCATCGCTTTTAACTCTTAATTAGCAGTTCTTATGAATCACTGCCTTATGAATTATACTATACTTTTCTCATTCTGTAAAACACTTTTTCTTTTTTCTACATCAAAGGCGCGATCAGACGAAGTACTCTTCCGCAGATTCTCATAAAAATGCCGGTATTTCCAATGTCTGACACTGCAACCTTACAACTCTTTTTCAATGTTTCCTGAAAATCCTGTTCAATTTCCTGCACGACCGGATTATCGTATACAAAAATCCCACATTCAAAATGAAGGTACAAACTTCTGTAATCCAGATTTACGGTTCCGACTGTTGCGGTATCATCGTCTGATACAAATACCTTCGCATGCACAAATCCCGGTGTAAATTCATAAATATTGACTCCCGCTTCGATCAGCTCCCGGTAATATGTCTTCGCAACAGCAAATGCATACCATTTATCCGGGATATGCGGCATGATGATGCATACTTCAATTCCACTTTTCGCAGCTCTTGTCAGTGTATCCAACATTCCATTATCCAAAATCAAATACGGCGTCATAATATGTACATATTTTTTCGCATGATTCAAAATATGCACATACACTTCTTCCCCTACGTTTTCATGGTCATAAGGGCTGTCGCCATACGGAAGCACAAATCCCATCCCTGGCTTTACTTTTTCTGACATCGTTGTCAGATACGGTTCAAATTCTTCGTTTTTTAACTCCGAAACATTCCACATCTGCAAAAATAACATCGTCAGACTCTGTACCGCATCTCCCTTGATCATGACAGCCGTATCTTTCCAGTACCCAAAGCGTTCTTTTTGATTGATATATTCATCTCCGAGATTGATTCCGCCTGTGAATCCTACTTTCCCATCAATCACACAGATTTTTCTGTGATCCCGGTTGTTCTGCGTAGTAGAAAGAATCGGCCGAATCGGATTGAACATCTTGCATTGAATTCCAAATTGCCGGATCTTTTTCGGATAATCCGGCGGAAGCAGAGAAATGCTGCACATTCCATCATACATGAACCGCACCTCAACACCTGCGGCCACCTTTTCTTTTAAGATCTCCAGTACAGATCCCCACATACATCCTTCTTCTACAATAAAATACTCCAGAAAAATAAATTTCTCTGCCTTTTTCAACTCCTCCAAAAGAACCGGGAATTTTTCTTCTCCACATGCAAAATACGTGATATCCGTATTTCTATACGTTGGGAAATCCAACTGATACTGCATATAATGTGCCAGATTTGCATTCGCCGGTTTGCTCTCTCTTAATGCTTCGATCACATCCGGTTCCTGCTGCATATATTTTGCTGTATCAAGCCGGAGCCTGCGCAGCCTCTTTCCAATATATCTTGTTCCAAACTGAGCTTTTACCCAAATATAAAACAAACAGCCAAATGCAGGAAAAATCAGGATCAACAGCACCCAGGTCATATTAAATGCTGGATTTCCTCTTTCATTAATGATATAAATTACGATCACTGCTGCCAGTACCGTCAATCCACTATACACATAAACCGCATAGTCATTTAAAATTGTCGCCACTCCCACCAAAACAAGCAGTTGGATCAAAATAAACAAAAAGACCAGTGCAGTACGTCCAAACACAATACTAAACAGCCCTTTTTTTGCTTTCTTCATAGCTTTATTTTCCATCTTCTGTGTTCACCTCTATCCCTTCCAACGTTTCCAGTGTAACACACTTTGTATTTCTCTACAATACAGCCAGTCAAAGGTCTTGTAATTAACCGTGAAAAGTATTACAATGGATATCGATTCATAACATCTGCTGGAAAGGAGATTTTTACGATGAAAAAATTTTTGAAATGTTTTCTTGGCCTTGCGGCTGTCGGTACTTTAATCGGTCTGATCATCGCTTATTTCTGCAAAGATAGTGATGCAGTTTCCGAATATGATTGTACAGAAGACACGGAAGAAGAAGATTTTGATCTGGACAGTGATTTAAAACCAGTATCAGAACGCGGATATGTACATCTTAACAAAGCAGCATCCGATACAGCTGATACAAAGGAAGAACCCTCTAAAGAAACAGATACAACGGATATTCCATCAGAAGCATAACGCAAAACAGGAACTGCCCATTTTCTAAACAGTTCCTGTTTTTTATTTCCACACTTCTTCCAACAATTTCATTGCTTCTTTCATCCTGTCTTCACTGAGATTTGCATATCCCAGCAAAATCGTAGGCTTTAGATCGGACGGCGGATCTATATAATATTGTGAAAGTCCGTATACCCGGACTCCTTTCTTTCCCGCTTTTTGGATCAATTCTTCTTCTGTCGCATCACCATTAAAATGCAGCAGCATATGCACTCCCGCATTCTCTCCGGATATTGTACAGATCCCATGAAATGTCCGCAAACATCCCATCAGCGTATCATGACGTCCTTTATATAATTTCCGGATCCGATTCAGATGTCTTTCATAGTGTCCATCCTCAATAAATTTCTGTAAGATCAGCTGATCCACTCTGGAAACCGTTGAACTTAAAAAGCTGCTCCTTTTTCGAAAATCACGTAAAAGAGGTGCCGGAAGAACCATGTAACTGACGCGGATCGAGGGCGCGATTGATTTTGAAAATGTTCCAATGTAGATCACCTTTTCCCATCGGTCATATCCCTGAAGTGCCGGGATTGGCTTGCCTTTATATCGGAATTCACTGTCATAATCATCTTCGATAATATAACGTTCTTTTTTCGCAGCCGCCCACTTCAGCAGCTCCATCCTGCGCTTCATAGGCATTACGATTCCCAACGGATACTGGTGAGATGGCATCACAAATGCAATGTCTGCCCCCGATGCCTCCAATCCGGTTACTTCCATGCCCTTCTCGTCCATATCTACTGTGCAGACATCATAAGAAAGACTCTGAAACAATCGATATGCCTGTTTGTATGTCGGATTTTCCAGCGCCACTTTATGATTCTGTCCGATCACAGTAGCAAGTAGCATCAAAAGATAATCATTCCCTGCACCGATGATGATCTGATCCGGATGCGCATTCACACCTCTGGCCTGATACAAATATCTGCTGATCGCCCGGCGCAGTCCATACTCCCCCTGAGAATCTCCCAGCCGGAACATTTCCGCACGATCATCCAGAAGACTCTCTTTTGCAAGCCTGCGCCATACATTATAAGGAAAACTGTTCAGATCTACCCCGTTTGGAGTGAAATCGTATTTCCACTCTTTTTCTCGTGTCCGTCCTTCCATTTGCAGAGGAGTCGGTACCACATCCAAACGATACATTCCATCCAGTTCCGCTGCAAAATATCCTTTGCACGGCACTGCTTCCACATATCCCTCTGAGACCAGCTGTTCATAGGCAAGCTCCACAGTACTTCTGCTGACTTCCAGATATTTGCACAAAGAACGACTGGAGGGAAGTTTTTCCCCATTGGCAATCCTTCCCTCCTGAATCTCTCTTTTTATATACTGATAAATCTGCTCATACAATGGTGTCTCTGATGTTGTGTGAAGATTTATAGTCAATTCATTCATATTTTTATTTTGGCAGTTTGAAAGAACTCTTCAATGATACGATCCGGTTAAACACCAGCGCATCCGGTCTGGAATCTTTCGCATCGATGCAGAAATACCCTTGTCTTACAAACTGGAAACTGTCATATGCTTTGGCATCTTCAAAATTCGGCTCTACATAGCATTCTTTTAAAACAGTCAGAGAATCTGGATTCAGATTCATAGAACCGTCTTCATTGTAAACACCCTTTTCTTCATCGATCAGATTCTCATACAGACGAACTTCTGCTTTCACCGCATATGGTGCCGGAACCCAATGAATCGTTCCTTTGACTTTTCTTCCTGTAAATCCGCTTCCGCTCTTCGTCTCTGGATCATACGTACAGTGTACGACTGTAATGTTTCCTTCTGCATCCTTTTCGAATCCCGTACAAGTCACAAAATACGCCTGCATCAGACGCACTTCATTGCCCGGGAAAAGACGGAAATACTTTTTCGGAGGCTCTTCCATAAAGTCATCTCGGTTGATATAAAGCTCCCGGCAGAATGGAATCTTCCGCATACCAAGTTCCTCATTTTCCAGATTGTTAATCACATCCAGATATTCCACCTGGTCTTCCGGGTAATTGTCAATCACGAGCTTGATCGGATCTAACACCGCCATCATACGAGGCTTTTTCAGTTTTAAATCTTCGCGGATGCAATATTCCAACATCGCGTAGTCTACTGAGCTCTGACTCTTTGACACTCCGCACATATCGATAAACATCTTGATCGATTCCGGTGTGAATCCTCTACGGCGAAGCGCTGCGATGGAAACCAGACGCGGGTCATCCCATCCGTCTACCACACCTTCTTCTACCAGTTTTTTAATGTAACGCTTTCCTGTCACAACGTTCGTCAAATACAGTTTAGAAAATTCAATCTGTCTCGGCGGCATCTCAAACTCACATTCTCTGACTACCCAGTCATACAGCGGACGATGATCTTCAAACTCCAATGTACAGATGGAGTGTGTGATATGCTCGATCGCATCTTCGATCGGATGTGCAAAATCATACATCGGATAAATGCACCACGTGTCCCCTGTATTATGGTGCGTCATATGAGCCACACGATAAATGATCGGATCTCTCATATTGATATTCGGAGATGCCATATCAATTTTGGCACGCAATACCTTCTCTCCGTCTTTGAATTTTCCATCTTTCATCCCTTCAAACAACTCCAGATTTTCTTCAACGGAGCGTTCTCTGTACGGGCTGTTCTTACCAGGCTCTGTCAAAGTTCCTCTGTACTCTCTGATTTCTTCCGGTGTCAGATCGCAGACATAGGCTTTTCCCTTTTTGATCAGTTTTACCGCACATTCATACATCTGCTCAAAATAATCGGATGCAAAATAAAGATGATCTTCCCAATCAGCTCCCAGCCACTGAATATCTTCTTTGATGGAATCTACAAATTCCACTTTTTCCTTGGTCGGATTGGTATCATCAAAACGCATATGAAAAGTTCCGTTATATTTCTTTGCCAGTCCATAATTTAAAAGAATGGATTTGGCATGCCCAATATGCAGGTATCCGTTTGGCTCCGGTGGGAAACGGGTACACACATGATCATAAACACCTTCTGCAAGGTCCTTGTCTATTTCCTGCTCAATGAAATTTTTTGAAACTACTTCGTTTTCCATAAATTCCTCCTCATGTACAAACATTCTTCCGATTATCTTATCATAAATCCTCATTTCCGACAAGGTACATACAGAACATTTTCTTTACTTTGCCGCGCCAACGTGGTATACTAACAAAGTCTACAAAGAGAACTCCTTTGTAAAAATAATGTATGTTTATGGAGGTTTTTATGAAACGAGAACAATTTGGTTCCCGCCTTGGTTTTATTCTGGTATCTGCCGGATGTGCCATTGGACTCGGGAACGTCTGGAAGTTTCCATACATGGCAGGAAAATATGGCGGAGCAGCCTTTATTCTGGTCTATCTGATTTTCCTTGTCATTCTGGGACTTCCGATCATTGTATGCGAATTCAGTGTGGGACGGGCCAGCCAGAAAAGTATCGCCACGTCTTATAATGCACTGGAACCGCCAAACAGCAGATGGCACTATGTCAGATGGGCTGCAATTGCCGGAAACTATCTCCTGGTCATGTTTTATTCCATGGTAGGAGGCTGGATGCTTTACTATTGTTTCCGCATGGCAAAAGGAGAATTTGCAGAAGTAACTGCCGCCGAAGTTTCCGAAAAATACAGCGGGATGCTTTCTTCTGTTCCTACTCTGATCTTTTGGACTGTACTTGTGATTCTGATTTCTTTTGGAATCTGCAGCATCGGCCTTCAAAGGGGCGTGGAAAAAATCATGAAGATCACCATGCTCTGTCTGTTGGCAATCATGGTCATTCTGACGATTCGTTCTGTCACATTGACCGGTTCTTCCGAAGGACTTCGCTTTTTCCTGGTACCGGATTTTAAACGTATGATGGAAAATGGAATTGGAAATGTGATCTTCGGAGCTATGAGTCAGGCATTCTTTACATTGAGTATTGGCATGGGCGGTATGGCTATTTTCGGCAGCTACCTGGATAAGAAGCGCTCTCTGGCAGGTGAATCTGTCAGCATTGTACTTCTGGACACCTGTGTTGCCATGATGGCAGGATTGATCGTCATCCCTTCTTGTTTTGCATTCGGAGTAGAACCTGATGCAGGACCCGGGCTGGTATTTATCACACTGCCGAATATTTTTACACAAATGGCCGGAGGACGAATCTGGGGCTCCTTATTCTTCCTATTCTTATTCTGTGCCGCACTCTCTACCATTGTCGGAGTGTTTGAGAATATCGTTTCTTTCTGGATGGATCTGTTTGGATGGAAACGTGTAAAATCAGTTGTAATCAACATTCTCCTGATCACCGTCCTGAGCATTCCTTGTATCCTCGGATTCAGCGTCTGGTCTGGATTTCAGCCGCTTGGGGCAGGCACGAATATTATGGACCTGGAAGATTTTATTGTATCAAACAACATCCTTCCTCTTGGTTCTGTTGTATATCTCCTGTTCTGCACTCATAAAAATGGCTGGGGATGGAACAACTTCATTCAGGAAGCAAACAGTGGAAACGGCCTGAAATTTCCGACAAAAGTCCGTTTTTATATGACACATATCCTTCCATGGATTGTAGTTGTAATCTATCTGAAAGGATATTATGATATGTTCCGTCCACAGGGAACCACGATTTTTGTCACCTGGATGCTGATCGGACTGGCTTGTCTTGGATTTATCGCATTTATTTCCAGCAGCCGGAAAAAACAGAAAAAATCTTAAAAAACTGGTATCGGCAGATATTTTTCTTTCTGCTGATACCAGTTCTTTTTATCTTTTTTCTGCAAGGCGGCCTGCCAGAATACACATTGCCTGCACAACGATCGCCGCATGATCTACTGCGATCTCTCCGCCTGTGAGCACCTGAAACTTTCGCTCCTGAACCAGCCCTTCCCTGCTTGTCTCTTCCACTTCTGCCCAGGTATCCAGCCCCTTCTCTTCATTTGACACATGAAGCTGCCAGACTTTTCTATTGACTTCTCCTGTATGAGATTCCTTTTCCTTCAGACGGACGCTGCACCATGCCGCATCCGCCGCATCATCTCCTGCCCGTACCGTGATATCCTGTTCGTCCACAAGCGACAGATATGCGGTTGTGATCACGCGAGTTCTTGGATCTCTGTCATAATCTCCATATACCGCAAACTGTTCCAAAGGAAGATTCTTTACTCCGGTCTCCTCCTCCAACTCCCGCCTTGCTGTATCTTCCAAATTCTCCCGCATTTCGGCAAATCCGCCGGGCAGCGCCCAAAACCCGATGCTCGGATGATTGCTCCTTCGCACCAGAAGTACCTTTAACTGGTTCACATCCTGAAGCTCCCCTGTTTTGGAAAAGATCACTGCATCTGTCGTACAGCTCGGTGTCTCATATTTATGAGGATCATAGTGTTCCAAAAATGTCTTCAGATCCTCACCTTGCTGATTCTTTTCTCCGGTTCCATAAAATTTTTCAATTTCTTTTAAAAACGCCGCCATCTGCTTTACCCCCTGTTTAAATTTTTCTTTTCCTAACAGTATAGGCGTTTTCCCATTTTCTGTAAAGAAATCTGCACCCTCTTATTTTACTTTTACATATGGAGCATCTACCGCTTCCTCTGTGTTTCCATATCCCGGATATATATCCAGATATAAGGAATCCAGCTGATCCTCATCCGCCACATACACCAGCGTATATTCCAATGCCTCTCCCGCTGCCAAAGGCCGGAAGAATGCATTTTTCATTCTCTGAATGCCCTCTGTATAGTAGATCTTGTCAAAATAAATCGGGAAAGATGCCCCGTTTCCAGCTTCCCACTGCAGGCTATAATTTTCATTCGCTTCCACCAGCTGATAATCTGCCCTTGACAGGCTTCCGTCCTCATTGGTCTTCATGTATGCCAGATCCGGAGCGATGCTGATTCCCCCGCTTGCATTCCACTCTGTCTGGAAATCAGAACAATTCTCTGCCTGCATCTTTACAACTACATACTTGGAATTGACCGTTTCTGCCTCTTGGTTTGCCTTTGCATCCGTTGTACCCCCTTCTCCTGCATTGAACACATATCTCTCATGCGGTTTCAGAGAGGTGTCTTCATTCACCCACAGAGCAACCTCATCTTCATACTGGGCATAGTTTTCTCTTGGAAACTGATCGACCGGCAGCGTATCCTGAATTTTGATATCCTTGACTGTAAACCGGATATCTTCAGACTCCGGTGATTCTTGGTCTCTGAACGGATTTTTGATTTCTTCTCCTACTAAATGCACATTTTCTGCCGGAACAATCCCTTCTGCAATTGCCTGCATTTTTTCCTCAGACTGTTTCTTTTCTTCGATTTCCGCCTGGATTTCTTCCTCCGAAGGATATGGTACCGTCTCATCCAAAATGGTAACCTTCAGCCCTTCTGCCACTTTTTCAACTTCTTCCAGCGGAAGATCACTCGTACTTTGGATATAAATTCCGTACCCTTCCTCTTCGTTGAAAAGATATATCATTTTATTGGTCTTCTCACTGTCTACATATTCCGAGTCCATCAAAAACAGATCCAGTTTGGTGTTCTTGGTATCTGCCGTCTTTACCCGGCTTTCCTTCTGGAATTTCCGGAAAGACTCTTCATCCACTCTGGACATCTTGTAAAGTTCTGCCGCATGATACGGTATGATGGAAATCCCACTGCTGGTTTCTTCATTATGCCACTTTCCGCCATACGGACCTTCTTCCTGATATTCATACCCATCCGGCATGTAAGTCGGCTCTACCTCAATCTTATGTGCCTCTTTTTGTTTTGTATCCACTTCAATCCGGTACTGCAAAGTATCCCCATCCTCACTTCTCGTTACATTGAGATACTTTGTCACTGCAAACGCCGTAATGGAAAATCCTGCTGTCAATATCGCCGCCGCTGCCAGACCTGCCCAAAACCTGGACGTTCTGCTGTGCCTTCTCACAGTTTGGATTCCAAGCTGTTCATATGCTTTTTTCATTCCCTCATCTACGGATTTCGGAATTTCCATATCCTGATTCATAATTTTTTTTATCTCATCTACAGAATAATCTTTCTTCATCTCACTTCCTCCTTTTCAGCTCATCGAATACACATGCTCAAATTTCTTTCTTCCTCTGGACAGCCTCGTCTTCACTGTATTCTCATCCATGTCTAATATCTGTGCAATTTCTTTGATCTTGAATCCTTCGCCGTAATACAAAAGAAGTACCGTCCGGTATTTTTCATCCAGAGAATTCATCAGTTCCTGAAATTCATAATTCTGCATCTCCATACATGTATTCTCCTGTTCCTCAATTTTCCCCAGAGGATACACCCTTTTTCCTGCTGCCAGTATATCCTTGCAGTTATTGATCAAAATTCTGATCATCCATGTCTTAAAATAGTCTGCATTTTTCAGACGTCCGATATGTTCATAACAATCCATCACCGTATCTTGGATCGCATCCGCAATATCTGCATCATTTTTCAAATAACTTCTCGCCACTTTATACATACTTTCTTTACAGCGCTCCATCAGTTCCACAAATGCCCGATCATCTTTTTTCTGCGCCCGTTTTACCAGATACTTCATTGCCTCTCACCTCACTTTCCTGATTTTATAGCCCTTTACACTCATTAGACCGGATGTCTGCAAAAAAAGTTTCAATCTTTTTATTAAAAAATCAGCCTCTCTTTTCACGAGGCTGACTCTTCTTATTTTTCAATATCTTCTATCTTCGTCTTTCCGATCATCAGATTCAAAATCTCCACATCGGTCTGTTTCATCCCGGCTCGTCCCACATATCCAACCGCCTTGATCGTATCTTCCGGGCAGTCCATGACAAGCCCTTCTCCTCTGCCAAACACCAGACCGCGCATTGCCATCTTATGGCTTAAGATCGCAGCCTGCAGGGATGTCGCAATTTTGGCTGCACAGCTTGGTTTTGCACCATCACATACAATACCGCCTGCATCTGCAATGGTGTTGACCACCGTATTTTCAATCTGCTCCAGGTTTCCGCCACAGAGATAGGTAATTCCCGCTCCCGCACCTGCCGCCGCACACACTGCGCCGCAATATGCGGAAAGAGAACCGATATACCGCTTCTGATTCAATGCCACCAAATTGGAAACACACAGTGCACGATAAATTTCCTCGTCACTCTTTCCCAGTTCTTTCCCATATTCGATCACAGGAAGAGAACATGTCATCCCCTGATTTCCGGAACCGGAATTGATGATGACCGGCATAGAACATCCGCTCATCCGTGCATCTGAGCCTGCTGCTGCAGCTGCGATTGCTCTCCACTGTACAGCAGTCCCATACTCTTCTGCGATCACCTTGCCTACCTGGGCACCCCATGCATGCTCCAACCCTTCCTTGGCAATTCTGGAATTGTATTTTCTCTGTCTTTCCAGTACATCCTGCACATCTTTCAAGTCCACTTCCTTTGCGAATGCAAGAATATCAGCCAGATTCAGCAGGCTTTTATCCACCTCGATTTCATCTTCCGGCACATCTCCCTGATGCTCATATAAAACTTTTCCATTTTTCTCAATTCTTGTGATATTGGTATGCTCCTGCTCAATTATAACGATCGCAGAGTCCTTTTCCTTTGTCACATGGACTTCAATATAAAGATTCGCTACACCTTCTTTTAAACAGCAATCGCAAAATTCCTTCAAAAGCAGCTCTTGCGCCTGTGCAATATCGGATTCTGTCACGGATTCCAGCACTTCCAGTGCCTGCGATGGATTGCCTCCGACAAGTCCCAGAACCGCTGCTGCTTCTACCCCTTTCATCCCTCCGGAATTCGGAACTTTCACACCTTTTACATTCTTAATGATATTCCCACTGCACCGGACCGTCATATGATCGGGGAATGTTCCCAAAACTTCCCCTGCTTTTGCCGCAGCAAATGCCAGTGCGATCGGCTCTGTACATCCCAGTGCAGGAACCAGCTCTTTTCTTAAAATTTTAATATAATTCTCATATATCGTTCTATCCATGGTATCTCCTTTGCTCCCAGTATTTCTATCTTACTGGTATTTATCATACCAAATTCGTTTTCAAGAAGCAACACACAGAAAATGCGGCAGATCACCACCTCTTCCGGTCGCATCTGCCGCTCTCTCAATTCGCATAACGATATCTTTTTTCTGTCATAGACATCAGACCTTTTTCCTCCAGATACCATTCAATCTCTGTCAGCAGCTGTAAAAAACGATACCTCTCTTTTTCATTCTGCAAGTCGATCTTCCACATATCGTCATACATCCGCTTTACCAGATTCCAGTCCCTTTTCAAAATATTCTCCAGCTTTTCCCACTTGTCTTCCCGCACCAGCATACAGATTTCTATATTGTTCCCCATGCGTTCTACCAGTCTGTAAAAATAGGAATATTCTGCGGGATCCATCTTTCTGACAAAATCCGCCAATTCCTCCAATGCATCCTTCAGTGGCTCCAGATTGTTCTTCATCTTGTCCCCCTCCCGGTCTGTATAAAAACGCCACTTTTATTATTAAGTATATCATACTTGTCTCTGGAATCTTTCTTCCTTCATCCCTTTTTCCGACATTTTTCGACACATTTTGTTACTATTCTGCTACCAATAAAAAATGATTTCCTCTGCCTGTTTTTTCTGGACTTTCCCTTCTCAAAAGTATACAATAAAAAGTAACGTATTTTATTTTAGGAGGTATTTGCTATGAATGCAATTATAGAAAATCTTCTTACACGCAGAAGCACCCGCGCATTTTTATCCAAAAAAATCCCCGATGATCAGCTAAAAGCAATCTTACAGACTGCCATCTATGCTCCAAGTGGCATGGGCAAGCAGACCTGGAAGTTTACTGTTCTTTGTAACCCTGAAAAGATCCAGCAGTTGGCGGAAATCATTGGAAGAAAACTGGGACGGCAAGGCTATGATATGTACCATCCTCAGGTTCTTATCATTCCGTCCAATCAAAAAGACAATCCGCACGGTATGGAGGACAATGCCTGTGCCCTGGAAAATATCTTTCTGGCCGCACATTCTTTTGGAATCGGTTCTGTCTGGATCAATCAGCTTCGTACACTCTGTGATGACCCTGAAGTCCGTTCCCTTCTCGATGAATTTGACATTCCTTCCGACCATGTCGTCTACGGAATGGCTGCTCTGGGATATCCCGCAGAAGTACCCAAAAAAGAGATTCACAAAATCGGAGAAATCCAAATCATTTCATAAAAAGACAGGAGATTTTACAGATGAAATTAATTATCCAGAGAGTATCGGAAGCTTCCGTTACAGTCGAAAAACAGATCATCGGAAAGATTCAAAAAGGGTTTTTGGTACTGATCGGCATCTCCGATACAGACACACAGGAAACTGCTGACAAACTGATCAAGAAGATGATCGGACTGCGCATTTTTGAAGACGAAAACGGAAAGACCAATCTTTCCCTTGCCGATGTAAACGGAAGCCTTCTTCTTGTTTCCCAATTTACTTTATATGCCAACTGCAAAAAAGGAAATCGTCCGAGCTTTATTGAAGCAGGATCTCCTGAAAAAGCCAACAGTCTTTATGAATATATGATTGAAAAATGCCGTCAATCCATCTCCTGTGTAGAAACCGGAGAATTTGGAGCTGACATGAAAGTCGCTCTTGTCAACGATGGACCTTTTACGATCATTTTAGATTCTGAAACATTATGATTCGTTCTCCTGGACACGTACCTCCCATTGGTGCGTGTCCTTTTTTTGTCTCTGACACTGTATTTCAAAGATCCACTTCGATTGATACTTCGTAGAATATACCCGAAAAATAATATGGTCCGGTTCTGCCAGATCTTTGCTGAACTGCACTTTCCGAAATTTGTTTTTATGGGTCATTTCTAACAATGTTTCTGCAAACAGTTCCCGATTGTCTACATTCCATCTGTTCGCATTCACTTCCACCCAAAGCGTACATGTTCCCTGCGTGCAATCAACTGTCGTGGAACGTACTTCTGGTTTCTGATACAGAAACTGACACAGAATAGCCACTGAAATTCCCACTATTATGATATTATTTAGTTTATTTTTCACTTTTTCTCTCCGTTATATTTTTATGCAGGTGTAAATTCATACATCTATATTATATTACATCTTATATTTTTATACAACTGCACATATACTTTAAGAAAGGCAGGTGTAGATATGAATAAGATAATCATCGATTTGGACGTAGTATTGAAAGAAAAAGGAATCAGTAAAAATTCCGTCTGCAAAAACTGCAATTTACAGCGAACTCAATTAAACAACTACTGTAAAAATAAAATATCCAGAATTGACCTGAAAATTCTCGCCAGACTGTGCGAATATTTAAACTGTGAATTGACTGATATTTTAAAACTGGTAGAAGAGGACGAAAACTCGTAAAACAATGTCATTTCCAACAAAGTTCCCTGTCAGGAAGAGCAGATGACAAGAACAGAAACAAAAAACGTGTCACGAAAGAACTATCAAACTTCTTTCGTGACACGTTTTCTTATAAAGCTGCCAAGGGGACTTGAACCCCCGACCTCCGCCTTACCAAGGCGACGCGCTACCGACTGCGCCATAGCAGCTTATGTGATAAACACAACATTGACATTATACATTAGGTTCGTTTATTCTGTCAATATTTTTCTATCAAATTTTCTAGAATCCTTGCTTTCCATTTTTCTTAACAAGCGGCATCCTGTGCCGCCCGCTCTGCAATTTCCTTAATTGTTGCCATAACAATCCCCTCTGTTTCACACACTACTTTCCATCTGCAGCAATTTCTGCGCCTTACTTTTGATCCTCTGCAGCGCGTTATCCACTGCTTTAGGACTTTTACCAAGCAATTCTGCAATTTTTCGATAATCTGTTCCCATCAGGTGCAGTTCCAGAACATGATTTTCCAGTGTACTTAAATTTTCTTTTAACTGTTCTGAAAAAATTTCCGTAAATTCTTTTCCAAAATACAACGCTTCGGGATTATTCTCTTCCTGTGGTTCGATGGTGTCGATCAGTGGAACCTTTTTCCCGCCTTCCACAGCCTCTTCATACAACGAAATATAAGAATTCAACGGCAAATGCTTTTTTCTCTGAGATGCTTCTATAGCACTGTACATCTGCCTTGAAACGCACAATTCTGCAAAACTTACAAAGGACGTCCCCTGTCCGGCATCATAATCACGGATTGCCTTAAAAAGCCCGATCATCCCCTCCTGGATCAAATCTTCATTCTCTCCGCCAAGAAGAAACATCGCTCTTGCTTTTTTTCGGACCAGGGGCTTGTATTTATCCATAATATAGTCTGTGATCGCAGAGTCACCGCCACGCAGTTCTTCGATCAATTTTTCATCTGTCAGCATTTCATACCGGTTTCCCTGCATTATATCCTCCATTTTGTCCTTACATCATTCTCTGTCGTACGATTTCATAAGCGAGTACACCTGCCGCAACCGATGCGTTCAGGGAATCAATCTCTCCCTTCATCGGAATGCTGGCAACAAAGTCACATTTTTCTTTTACGAGACGTCCAACACCTTCGCCTTCATTTCCGATCACCAGACCGATCGGTCCTTTCAAATTCAGACGATACATGGACTCTCCACCCATATCTGCACACACGAACCAGAGTCCCTTTTCCTTCAGTTCTTCCATTGTCTTCGCCAGATTTGTAACTTTGGCTACCGGTGTATAATTCAATGCTCCTGCTGATGTTTTTGCCACTGTTGCAGTCAGTCCTGCTGCTCTTCTCTTTGGAATGATCACCCCGTGTGCACCTGCCAGATTGGCAGTTCGAATGATTGCACCCAGATTGTGCGGATCTTCAATGTTATCAAGCAGGATTAAAAACGGATCTTCTCCCCGCTCTTTTGCCAGAGCCAGCATATCCTCCACGTCTGAGTACTCATAAGCTGCTGCATATGCGATCACACCCTGATGCTTGCCTGTTGCCGAAATCTGAGAAAGCCTCTCTTTCCCCACAAAATTGATGATCGTGTCATGCTTTTTTGCTTCTCTTACAATGGTACGTACCGGTCCATCCTGACACCCGTCCAACACAAATACTTTATCGATCGTTTTTCCCGAACGGAATGCTTCTAACACTGCATTTCGCCCTTCGATCACAAGGGTGTGCTCTGTATTATCAAATTCTTTTTTATTCTCCTGCATCTTCTTCTCCCTGATTTTCTTCCAGACTATCCAGTCCAATTTTTATAAGCGCCAATAATCTCTCATACTGTTTGTTTAAATACAAATATCCAATCAGTGCCTCAAATCCGGTGGCTCTTCGATAATCCGTAATCGACTGATTTTTAGCAGGAGATATGGATTTTGCATTTCGCCCTCTTTTATAAACTGCATGTTCTTCTTCTGTCAGCTGCTCCTGCATTGCCCGCATCATAAATGACTGCGCAGAAGCCTGTACATATCTGCTGGTTGCCTGGTGCAGTTTCTGCACCTGACGATTTCCTGCATTGATAACCATACTCTTAATGATCAGATCGTACACGCAATCACCGATATATGCCAGCACAAGCGGAGAATACGATAACGTATCCACCGCTTTTAACTGAAACAGATCTTCCATTCGATCCCTGAATTCAAAATTTACGCTCTTTTCCATTTTACCCCTTCTCTTGTATCTTCCAG
>ERZ1106969.560-NODE-560-length-37352-cov-8.553583_pt1 | contig 37352 bp, 37 predicted proteins | sample MGYA00403685_ERZ1106969 | MGnify/ENA primary metagenome ERZ1106969 (study PRJEB35170, sample SAMEA104062416) | human gut metagenome | biome: human gut; feature: human-associated habitat; material: faeces | place: Denmark | collected 2012-05-18 ... | reverse complement strand
AAAGCATCGATCTGGCTGCAGATGCATTTCGAAAAGTAAAAGATCTGACCGTAAAGCTTTCCATGGTGGAAAATGCGGCGTATCGCCTTGCTACGAACATCAAAAAGACGCAGAAACGGGCAAACGCTTTGCAGAATATCACCATTCCGATGTACACCAATCTGGTCTACAGTATCACAAATGCACTGGAAGAAAAAGAACGGGAAGAATTCACTCGCTTAAAAGTCATCAAAAGAATGAAACAAAAAAAATCCGGAGGCTGATCCGGAAATCAAAAAACAGCGTGGATTTCTCGCATATTCGTGAGAAATCCACGCTGTTTTTATCTGCATGTTTCCTTTCTAAAAGAACTCTAAGCATTCTCCTTCTTTTTCAGTGCGTTATATACAAATGTAAGCACCAGTCCGACTGCCGCAAATACCATCGCCAGGACAAACGCCGGACGATAGCCATTGGTCATGCGATAAATCTGACTGATAAAGATGGGGCCTAACAATCCTGCAAGATTAAATCCAATGAACATAATTCCATAATTTACACTTGCATTCTTTCTTCCGAACTGGCCTGCTGTAAATCCGGGATACACCCCCATAAAAGCGCCAAAGCATAATCCAACCATACAGATTCCGATACAAAACCAAAGTGCGCCTGCATTTGCATACAAAATGGCCATTGAAAGTACTGCAAGAACAAATACTCCCTGTAAAGTCTTGATACACCCGATTCGATCGGATACACTTCCCGCCAGGATCCGTCCAAATGTATTGAACAGTGCAAGAATAGACACCACAAAAGCTGCATTGGCAGCCGTCATCCCAACCAGGTTCTGTGCGATCGCAGACGCCTGTGAAATCGCCATCATCCCCAAAACAGCCCCGAAGAAAAGCATACTCAGCATGACGTAAAAAATGGGAGATGTCAGCATTTCCTTCCAGTTTTTATCGTTTTCTTCTACTGTTTTCCCCACATTTTTCGCAGAATTCTGATACCCGACCGGAACAAAATCTTCCGGGCATTTTATCATAAACTGCGAAAAAATTCCTGTAATACAAATGATCACAATTCCAAAGTACAAAAACGCCTTGCTGACGCCAACCTGATCGATCAGTGCATTTGCGACCGGCGGCAGGATCACCGAAGAAATGCCATACGACGCCGTTGCAATTCCTCCGACCAGCCCTGCCTTATCCGGGAAAAATTTCACCGAATTACTGATCGTACACCCGTAGGCAAGCCCCATTGCAAGTCCTGCTACAAGTCCGTATCCAATGACCAGACCTGACACATTCTGTGCAAATCCGCAGATCACAAATCCGATTCCAAACAAAACTCCGCCCAGGAAGACTACCCGGCGCACTCCCAGTTTTTGATTTAAAAATCCCCCGCCAATCATGGTAACAAATCCAAACGAATTGCCGATTGAAAACACGATTGCCAGATTTGCCGCCGTCAGCTCCTGTCCCAGAATCTCTGTCAGATGTGCTGCCATTGGCCCTGCAAAAACACTCCATACATAAAGTGATCCAATGCAAAGATTGATCAGACAGCTGGAAAATAATACCATCCATCTCTTTTTTGTTAATTTTATCTGTTCATTTTCTGTCATAATGCTTCCTCTTTATATTTTTCATAAATCACGTCCCCCTGTTTTCCTTTTTCAAAGCAAACAGAGACCATATATTCTGGATCCACCGGCTTCTGGATCACTGCCGCATCCGGATCCGAACATTCTGTGAACCCTTCCCGGTCCTTTGCTATCCCTTCTGCCGCAAATTCTACCTGATGCGGATCCAGGGAAAACCCTCTGCCCCTCCATTTCAGATAGCTTTCTTTCAACGTCCAGAACCGGTAAAATTCTCTGTTCTGCTTCTTTTGATCCGATGCGTATCTTTTTAAAATCTGTTGTTCTTTTTCTGTCAAGATCTTTTTTGCCATGGATTCTGTAAAATTCTGTATTTTCTCCACATCAATCCCAATCTCCTGATCAGACAGCGCGCATACTACCATCCCCTCACAGTGACTGATATTAAAATGAATCGAATCGCAGCTTTTGAAGTGTGGCTTTCCATACTTGTCTTCCTCCAGCGCCTCTTCCAGCTCTTCTTCTGTCAGATTCCACCCATACCACTTTTTCAGTCCGTTCCGTAAAAGCATTCTTCCAATCCGGTGTTCTTTCCGATATTGATGTTCTCCTTCTTCAAGCACATAGCCTGTCTGATAAACATAAATCATACAACTCTTCCTTCCGGTTTTTTCTCTACAATGATTCCCACCGGTTCCTCCTCCATGGAATCCAGGTAAAACCACCCCTTACTATACGGCGGCTTTGGATACGCGTACGCATAATGACGTTTTCCCGCACTGTGTTCTATGCAGCCAATCATACGTGAAATCAGAGACTTCGGCATCTTTTTTTCACTGTGCGATGTCATATAGTATTCGATGTCCATTTGTTCCACATCACGAAGTGTTCGAAGCTGTGTTTCTTTTGTTCCGTGGTTTTGAAAGATCAGACACATAACCGGTGTCAGGGCATCTCCGCTAAGAAGCACCTTCCATTCCGGAAAGTATACTCCTATTGATCCTGCACTGTGTCCGGGAAGCTCCACAATCTCTCCGTATAAATTTCCAAGATCAAAGTGCGTAAAATCCAGCTTCTTCATCGTGTTCCATCCCTTCCGGCAAAACACGGGTTCTCTGTCAGGAGTCATTTCCTTCACCCACCGTCTGATCTGATCTTCATCGTAGGATTCCAGAAGATTCCAATCTTTTTCTGACAAATACACGGTATCGAACTGACCGCTCCCTCCAATATGATCAAAATGACCATGACTGGCAATAACAAGCAACGGAAGAGATGTAATCTCTTCCACTACCTGTTTCAGATCATCTGCACCACAGCCAGTATCAAAAAGCAGCGCTTTTTTTTCACCAAGAACCAGGCTTGCGAAACAATCCGCCTCATCACGCAGTCGATAGAACTGTTGTGACAGCTTCTTCGTCTGTATCATTTTACTCCCCCTGCCTGCGTAAGATACCGATCAGCTTTTTCTGGAAAAAATCTACGCCGATCCCCACATACAGAACTCCGGCGATCATAGCTGCACCGATCTGTATCGGAAGTGTCCCAAGCGCAGCTATGGAAAGCGGCCCCATGATCGTAAGACCAATTGCCCATCCGCACAGCCATGCCGGCGTAAAAATATAGTTTGACAGATTCTCCCCGATGATTACCGCAAGACCCCCCAGGATAAAAAGTGTTCCATACAGTTCCAGGTTCGGATTCAGTGTCAGTTTTTCCATGATGAATATTGCAAGCACTGCCCAGCAGTCTCCACATAAAAATCCCAGTGTGATCTTAAGTGCATCACTGATTTTATTTCCATTTGTCACATACAGTCCTGCACAGATCAGCGCAACTGCCCCGGTTGTAATCCCGGCAAATGGTGCCAGTACTGCCCAGATGGGAGGCAATGCTGCAATTCCAAGTGCCAGCGTTAATATATTTAACTTCTTTTCGCTCATAAGAGCTTCCCCTTTCTATTGATCCCAGTCAAACCCTGTCCAGACCGGTTCTCCCGTATATTTCTTTAATACTTCTTCTCCATTGAGCACACGGATTGCCCCCGCTGCCATTGCTTCCATTTCAAATTCGCCCGGATATGCCGTTACCGGTGCGATAAAGGAACAGGCATCTGTAATCTGCTCTACCAGATCCTGATTATGTACCATTCCACCGCCAAGCAGAATTCCATCGACTTCTCCATGAAGGACTGCCGCCATAGAACCAATGCATTTTTCAATCTGATAGATCATGGTATTCCATAACATTTCGGCATACCGATCTCCGTTTTTGGCACGCCTGGTCAGTTCCAGAGCATCCGATATCCCCACATGACTTACAAATCCACCGGACTTCGTCAGAAGTGCTTTCACATCTTTGATCCCACAGTTATTTTTTTCCATATAACCAAGCAGATCTGATACCGAAATACTTCCACATCGTGTAGGAGCCATCGGACCTTCTCCGCCTACGATGTCAAATCCATCGATCATTTTTCCCTTTTTGTGGGCAGATACGGAAATTCCGCCGCCAATATGACATACAATATAATTTGCTTCTTCATATCTTTTATGCAATACATGTTTGCTGTGACGGATTGCGGTTTCCTTTAAATTCAGTGCATGAAGGTGAATGACGCGATTGACCCCTTTGATCCCGGTCATTCTTGCAAGATCCTGCAGTTCATCAACATCCGGCGGATTGACAACCATTGCTTTTGCACTATACTCTGCAGCAAATTCTGCTGCCAGCTGAGAGCCCAGTGCAGCCGGATGGATCACTCCGTTTGCCATTTTTCTTGCATGATCCAGCATCTGTTCATCAACATCATAAGTGCCTCCTTCCATTGCCAGAAGTCCGCCTCCACGTCCTACAAATACATCCACGTCATCCAATGCAACATTTGCCTCTTTTAATAAATTTAGGATCATATTTCTTCTGTACAAAAGCTGGTCACTGATTGTCTCATATTTTGCCAGCTCCTGTGCATCATGGGAAACATTCTTTGTATACAGACATGTTTCTCCCTGAAATACTGCAATTTTCGTAGATGTTGATCCCGGATTGACTGCACATACTTTATATTCTTTCATCGTATCCCTCTCCTTTTCTCAAAAGTTCTGCAGATTTTATGAAAGCAGGGGCCAGCCCCTGCTTCAAAATCACATCTATTTTTCTCCGGCTGCCCGTACGGCGCTGATCACAATGTTTCCTTTCAGTTCAGAAACCGGAGCACTTCTGGAACAGTCACACACAACCTTGTTAAATCCCTGCAGCATTGGTCCGTATGCATCCGCATGTCCAAACTGCTGGATCAGCTTTACTGCTACATTCCCTACATTTAGATCCGGCCAGATGACCACATTGGCTTTTCCGGCAACCGGACTTTCTTTTTTCACCTTTTTCTGTGCAACTGCCGGATTGATTGCAGCATCTAACTGAAATTCTCCGTCAATTGCAAGATCCGGACGTAATTCATTGGCAATCTTCACTGCTTCCGTCACTTTATCGACCAGTTCTCCCTGCCCGCTTCCAAGTGTCGAATAGCATACACAGGCACATCTCGGCTCCCAATCCAGAAGAGATTTTACGGTATCACATGCGGAAATCGCAATACTTGCCAGCTGTTCCGCATTTGGATTGGTACATACTGCGCTGTCTCCGACTGCGAGAAGGGATCCTTCACTGCCTTCATATCCCGGAATGTCACACAGGCCAATACTTGAAATTGTTGTGATGCCCGGCTTCATTCCTATAATCATCTGTCCTGCAAGAAGCACATCTCCTGTTGTATAATCAATCCCGGCAAATGTTACATCTGCTTCCCCCACTGCCTGCATGACCATTGCATACTGAAGCGCATCCTGCATACGACGGTTTAATGCTTTTTCTTTTAACCGGGTCTCCGGCAATGCGATATATTTTTCTGCCAAACTGTTCTTGTATGTTTCATCGGCCATATCTACGATATGAAATACGTCTTCTCTGTATCCTCTTTTTGCAATCGTTTCCCGGATCTCATCTGCATTTCCAACAAGAACCGGAACAATATATCCTTCTGTCCCTGCTTCATAAGCTGCCTGCATCATTTTTTCATTGAGAGCTTCCGGGAACACAACACGCTGAGGATTTAACTTTGCTTTTTCAAAAATCTGATCAATTACACTCATTTTTCCCTCTTAACATCCATTACATTTCTTCTTCGATCAAATCAATAAGATCCGAAATTGTAGCACATCCGCTGGCATCTGATAACATCAAAGCCACATCCAGTTCATTCTCAATCTCAGATACCAACGCAACCATCTGTACAGAAGCTCCGCTTAAATCTTCTTTAAATGATGTGTTTTCTGAAAGATCTGCGACATCTTTTTTATATGACATTGCTACCATGTTTAATACTTGTTCTAAAATTTCCTGTCTTGACATTCTTTTTTCCTCCTGATCAAATTCATCTGTTTTTTTATTGTTCTTCATCCAGATCAAATACGACTGTTTTGAATCCGCCATCACGCTCTATAATGGATGCATGGATATTCAGCGGAAGTTTTTCTGTCAGTTCTGCACGATTCTTTTTACTAATTCCCCGAACCACTGCATTTAATCTTGTTCCTTCTTCTAATTCCACTTCTCCATAAGCAAACTTGCCCATTTTTTTATATTCCGGTTTTGAAGAAAGTGCCGCAGGTAATACGATCGAATGCAATTTTGCTTTTCCGCTGATCTCATACCATTCTGTTTCATAACTTCCACAGGCATTGCACGCATATACCGGTGGGAATTCTACATTTCCGCACTCCGGACATTTCCTTCCTAAAATTTTCCCCTCTTCCAGTCCCAGATAAAATTTTTCTACGACCTTCTCCAACTTGATAGCCATGGTACTCCCTCCTTTATCAGTCCATTGTACGCACGATGATCGCTGCTACATTCTGTGCTCCGCCATATCCTCGAAGCATCGTTGTCTTTGGTAACTTCTTCACCTGGCGTTCTCCACATTCGCCCCACATCTGCTTGCAGGCTTCATACATATCTGCCAGACCGGATGCAGCATGGGCATGTCCAAACGATGTTCTTCCTCCGTTTGAATTGATCGGTTTATCTCCATCCCATGCAGTGCGTCCATCGCAGATGTATTTCCAGCCTTCCCCGTATGGAAGATATCCTGCAATTTCAGCGGATACCAGATGGGAAGTAATGATAAAGTCATTTGCAAAGAACAGATCCAGATCTTCTCCCGATAATCCAGTCAGTTCATATACCTGACGAACTGCCTCTTCTGTTGCACGAACTTCAAAATGCGGAGTGGTTGCTTCACAGGCAGCGCTGCCGATTCCCAGTACTTCGATCGGTTTATGTTTGAGATTTTTTGCAATCTCCGGAATTTTTTCTGTGGCACATACAATCACAGCCGCCGCTCCGTCACATTTTAATTCCAGACCGCCCGCACGAAGGAAATCCCCCATTTTCGGATTGTATGGAGAATTCATATATTCATCCAGTGTCATACCTGCTTCCTTTGCAAGCTCTTCATACGTTGTTCTTTCAATCGCAAGCGGATTCATCGAAGCATTTCTTCTGTTGTTGATGCACATTGCATTTAAGGTGTTGTTCATATCTTCTGCTGAGATTCCTCTCGTACGCACATACCATTCCGCTGCATCATCATAGATCAGTTCCTGACCTGCCATCAGGCTTCTGGTATAGGTACGGTCATATAACCAGGAGGTTGTTTTCAAAAATTTTTCCATTGTCATCTTGTCACGTTTGTACGGATGCTTTGGAGTTTCAACATTATCAGCCGGACTTGGCGTACTGTCACCAAATTCAACAGCACCGCTTAACACACAGTCATATTTTCCGGATGCAACTGCATTTACAGCCTGTTCAATTGCCAGATATCCTGTACAGCAGGCCTCTGAATGATGAATCGACCCTTTTCCTTTCATTCCAAACCAGTTTGCGATCTGCACATTTGGTGTCAGATAATTGGATCCATTCAGCGGACTGGCACATCCATGAAAATAAAAATCTACATCCTGCGGGTTCACCCCTGCATCTTCCATTGCCTTTAATGCAGCATATCCAAATAATTCGCCTTCTGTCAGACCATTGGTCTCTTCATGATCTACCGTATACATAAATGGTGTGCATCCTACGCCAATAATCGATACACTCCTCTGATATTTTCCTAATTTATTCATGATCATTCCCCTTTCCGGAAGTTTCTGTCCTATCGTTTTTTGCATGGAATCGGCTTCTTTGGACAGCGCGGTTTCACAGCTCCCGCCTGAATGATCGCGCCTTCCTCACAGCTGTCCAGACATTTGCCACACAGTGTACATTCGTCCTGATCGATAATGTGAACGAATTTATTCTTTCCAATGATCGCATCATCTTCGCATACGTCTGCACATTCGCCGCATCCGATACACTGGTTTGCCAGGATATGATAGGTCATAAACTTTTTGCATACTCCTGCACGACACGTTTTCTTCGCAATATGTTCCTCGAAAATCTCTCCATATGTACCTAACGCTTCTTTCACCGTGTCCGCAATTTCCATGCCTTCCTCACAGAGTGACTGCGTTTTCATCAGTCCGCACAGTTCTTCCATCAGCGCTTTATCCGATGTGCTTCCCTTTTTCTCTGTGATATCTTTTAAAATCATTTCCAGCTGTGTAATGCCTTCATATCCAAATACGCACTTTCCACAATCCTTACATGGATGTGCCATAATTTCTTTTAAAAGGACATCAACAACACACTGATCTTCTTTTAATGCTCTGATTTTCTCAATGCTATTCATCTGTGTCCTCCTAATATTCGTTCCAAAGTTTTGTCTTGGTAAGCGTTGTTCTCAGATCACACTGCAGACATCTTCCGGCTTCGCACTGCGCCTGGTCACAGCTCAGAGGTTTTTCGATCGGTGCAAATCCACCGATTCTCTCTTTGGCAGATAATATTTCCGGCTCTATGCGCTGCAGATCTGCAAATCCTTCCACACGTCCCAGATATGGATCTGGTTTTTCCCGATCTGCCAGCACTTCGGTAATGTCTCCGTCACCACCCAGATATTTATCCATTTCCATCGCTGCATTTCTTCCTCCGACAATTGCTTCGATCACGGATTTTGTTCCTGTGACAACATCTCCTGCCGCAAACACTCCTTTCATGCTTGTAGCTGAATCTTTTGTCTCAATATATGGACCATGACACAATTGGAGTCCCATATTTTCTGTGCCTTCCGGTTTCTGTCCCACAGCAAAAATGACATGATCCACATCTATGATCTGCTGAGACCCTTCTTCCAGTTCCAGAACCGGTTTTCTGTTTTCATCAAAATAAAATTGCTTTACTTTCTTTAGCTCCACACCGGATACCTTTGTATCTCCTGTAATTCGAAGGAAGGAATAGCCTGCATGAAGGATGATTCCTTCTTCTGCCCCTTCTCTGATTTCTTCCGGAGAAGAGGTCATCTGCTGCTCATTTTCAAGACATGCGATATGGACTTCTTTTGCTCCCAGTCTGACTGCTGTACGTGCGCAGTCATATGCCACATTTCCGCCACCAAGAACCATCACCTTTTCACCTGGTAAAAGAGGGGTTTCACTTCTTGCAGCCTTTAAAAATTCTGCATTTACATAAACACCTTCCAGGTCATTTCCTTCGATTGGAAGTTTACTTCCCTGATGCGTTCCAACAGATACCAGCACAGCATCATACCCTGATTTCAACAGTTCTTGCGGAGATTCACATACGGTATTGGTCTGCAGATCGATTCCTGTTTCAAGAATCGCTGTGATCTCACGGTCTAACAGATCATCTGGAAGTCTATATGCAGGAATTCCATATCGGCATTGTCCTCCTGCCTTTTCATTCTTCTCAAATACAGTCACTTCATGTCCCTTTTTCGCAAGATAATAAGCCGTTGTCAAACCTGCCACTCCTGCACCGATCACCGCCGCCTTCTTTCCTGTCGGCTTCTCTTTTCTCGCACGTTCTTTCCATGCCCCGGATTCTTCTGCTGCCGCTGCCCGTTTTAACTTACAGATGGAAACCGCATCACCAAGTTCTCCTCTTTTACAACTGCTTTCACAATTGTGCGTGCATACTGCACCAAGTATTTCCGGAAATGGAACTTTCTCACGAATGATCGCTGCAGCCTTGTCAAAGTCTCCCTCTTTGATGCATCGAATATACGCAGGAATATCAATGTGTGCCGGGCAGGTACTTCTGCACGGAACCACATTTTCTTCATACGATTTTTCAGGCTTCATGATCTTAACCGCATCCATAATGGAGCCTGTCGGGCAAACCTCAATACATGCACCACAGAACCGACATCCTGCCTCTTCCAGTGTTTTTCCATCTGGAATTCCCGCACGGATGCCGGTATTTGTTTTCACATAATCCAACACTTTTACTCCACGCAGCTCCTGACATGCCCGAATACACCTTCCACATCTTACACATCTTGTAAACAAATGCGAGATCAGCGGATTGCTGTCATCATTTGGCACACTTCTGGATTTCTTTCTCCAACGTTCCGGACTGACGCCCATGTACTGATACATCGACTGCAACTCACATTTGCCAAACTTCGGACATCCAGTACAATCCGCCGGATGTGTTGCCAAAATCAGTTCCATTGCGGTTTTCCGAACTTTTTGAGCTTCCGCACCATTTGTTGTAATGTTCATCCCTTCCTCTGCAATTGTTTTACAGGCAGGAACTGCCCCTTCTGTTCCGTCAATCTCAACGGAACAGAGTCGGCATCCTCCTTTTGCTTCCAGATCAGGATGACTACAAAGATGCGGAATAAAGATACCGGCTGACAAAGCTGCATCCAATACCGAGCTGCCTTCTTTTGCCTGAATTTCTTTTCCGTCAATTGTAATTCTCATAAATGATCTCCTCTAAACTCTATGATCGGATCTGTCTTTCTTAAAATCCGTATTCATCAAAATCATCTAATTCTGCTGCTGCATTTTCACCTGCAATACGGCCGCTGTTCAAACAGAATCCCATTGTATTTCCTGAAAGAATAAATGGATAACTGTCTCCAAAAATGTTGCATGCATCTGTTCCTGCACAGTACAATCCAGGAATTACTTTTGCCTCCTGCGTTAATACCTGTGTCTTATGATTGATCTTGACTCCTCCAAGAGATCCATATGCCCCTACATTCTGTCTACATACATAAAATGGCGCTTTTGCGATCGGCTGCATGTATACACGATCTTTTTCAAAGATCTCATCATATCCGTTCTCACACATTTCGTTATATTCTTCAATCTGTTCTGTAAGACCCTCTACATCAATTCCGATCTTTTCAGCCAGTTCTTCAATCGTGTCTGCCTGTGCGATCGGCTCATATCCGTCCGCAAGATCTCTTTCCCACTGTTCATCAAAATGATCAAACAGATCGTGTGGATGTACATGAGATACGATGTCCGGTCCTTTCTTTTTGTATTTTTTCAGCATCTTGCTGTCGAAAATCGCATATGCCACTTTTCCCGGCTGTGCTGCAATCGCATTTCCTGTAAATGTTGTGTTTGCAATCTGGTCTTCCGGCATAAATCTCTGACCATTTCTGTTTACCCAAAGACATGGCTGACGGAATGCACCGTCCAGAATGAAATGATTCATGTTATCCGGAAGCTGATACATCAATTCCATGATACATGGTTCTTTTCCGGCACCTGCTTCCCATGCCATCTTGATGCCGTCCCCTTTCATCCCGGGAATTGCAAAGTTATAAATCGTCTTAGCATATTCAAATTCTGTCTCTTCTTTGATCATTTCCGGATTGTCTCCAAAACCACCGGTACAGATAATGACTGATTTTGCTCTTGCTTCAATCTCTTCTCCGTTTTTATCTACAGCAAGCACTCCTACCGCTGCCCCGTCTTCCATGATGATTTTCTTTACAGGTGTTTCAAATAAAAACTGAACTCCCAATTCTTTTGCACGTTCTGTCATTTTCTTTGTCATAGCAGTTGCACAGCGTGGTCCTGGCATTCCGCCTCCTTCTGGTTTTACAACATGCCATGTAAACTCACCATCCGAATATGCTCTTGTAGCTTCCGGTGCGCTGAATGCTCTCTGAACGCCTACAAACTCAACGCCCATATCCATCAGCCAGTCAATCGTATCACCGGATTTGAAGTAATAATCTCTGACCATTCTTGCGTCTACACGATAATGAGTAAAGTACATATGTTTTCGGAATGCTTCACCCGGTGTCAGCGCGATCATATGATCCTTCTGGATTCTGGAACCGACTCCCAGAGGTCCCATCCCCATGTTTGCCGCTCCTCCTGTTGTTGTAGATTTCTCAAATGCAAGGACTTCTGCTCCGTTTTCTGCCGCTGCAATACTTGCTGCAAGACCTGATAATCCAGCAGCTACTACGATCACATCTGTCTGTAACTGTTTCATAATAAATGCCTCCTGTTATTCATTACATATTTTTTTCGTAAGAGCTTCTGCCGGACGATTCCATAAAAAAGATACGATATATCCGACAGCGTAAATTGGAAGAAATGTCGTTGCCATACCAATAAAGTAAGCCTGAATCGGTGCATGTCCTAACATACATACGTTGAAATATGTAAGGATCAGGCAATTGATCAGCACATACCCAAGATTCACCACTACATTGATGCACAGGCCAAACGGTAAGGACTCTGGCTTTGTATGACATTTTTTTGCAAATGCGATCCCCCATGGAACCAGCGGAATACTGACACCGATTACAAAGGAAATTACATATGCAATGCAAAAATTGATGACAAACAATTTCGGAATCACCGTGTGAACCGCCAGCAGCTGTGCCGTCAGTGAAATCGCTGCTGCAACTGGAATATTCATGATCAATGCATTAACTGCACGGTATTTAAAACTCTTTTTCACACCAAAATCCCCCCAATTATTCAATTCCTTTGAATTGCTTTTCTTTATAACGAACGATCTTCTTTGCAACAATTTCTCTGTTTGCCGGATTTCCAAAGAATCCTCCCTGTGTTTCTCCGATTTCTTCCAGATGTCTTGCACGTCCCTCTACCGTTGTCCGGTCTTTGTATAATCCATCTTCCTGAATGACGAATTTCCATTTTCCATCTTCTGTCTTTTCCAGAGTACCGCCGGCACCACAAACCTGACATTCAATTGGATAGTGAATTCCATCCCACTGTTTTTCCCCTAATACAAGTGCATTCGAGTGACAGTTCGGACACCATCCCATATCCTCATCTCCCAACCATTTACGGTCAGAAACCGGTGTTTTGACAGCCTGCATAATATTCTCTCCCATCTTATGCGCACGTGCGATCAGATCATCGTCTAACAGACACTGTGCAGGTCCCGGTACTCTTGCGGCCAGAATCATATCTACAACCTTCATATCTGTTGTAAACATGGTTGCCTGTAATCCTTCCAGAGCCATTGACTGCCAGGAACGTGTAGATCCACCTACAGCAATCAGACCCGCAACACGATCTTTATGCTCAATTGCCCCGATTGTTTCTAAAAATGCTGTTTCATAACTCAAACTTCTCTGTGCGAATGCAAGATAATTTGCAGATGGCATTAGATCATATGTCGGAACAGAATAGATCACCGCATCCTGCTCTAACAACACATCCATGATCTTCTTTTTGTCATCTTTTTCATCAAGCACACATCCTACGTTTTTCCCCTGTGACATTCCGATCGTACAGGATGTACATCCCGTACAATCCAGAATATTAAAATCTCTCAAATTGATCATTGTCACCTCTGCACCCGCTTCTTCGCATGCGATCAGTGCTTCCTTCAGCAAAATTTCACTGTTGCTGTTCTTTCTTCCAGCAGTCACTCCCATAACCTTGATACTCATAATCGTCCTCCTTAAAATTCATCATGAACTGGCAGTTCTTTTCGCTTGATAAAATAATAACATGATTGGGTAGAACCGACATCGCACGACAATTGAAGAAAATATATCAGAAAAGCTCTTTTTTTCCGACAAATGTCTGATATACTAAACCTTAGAAGATAAAAGAAGGAAGGAAAGCGCCATGGCATATTTATCAACGATCATTCAAGATATTGAACAGCATTACTCTGTAAAAATAAAAGGGAACTATCATATCAGGCAGATTATCGACGGAATCCGCTTTCTCGACCAGCATGACCTCCATGTATCCTATCTGTATCCAAATATTCTTTATTTGGCAGATTTTTCTAAGATCGACTCCCGGGATCTGGTCGGTGATATTCTCTTTGTCGGATGTGGGGAAGAAATTCCAGAAGGCAACCTGCTATATATTTCTGAATCCTTAGATCTTTATGATCTTCACAATGTGATAGAATTTTCCCTGCAGACTTACCGTCAGATTGAAATCAATAAATCTGCACTGTTTCACGCATTATACAATGGACAGGGGCTTCCGGGACTTCTGGAGAGCGCTTATAAAATAATCAGAAACCCCATCGTTGTCTGTGACAGCTCTTACAGCGTGATCGGATCATTTCCTAAAGTTTCAGATGATGAATGCCTGGAAGTCCGCAACAACCGCCTTTCCATCAAATCTATTTTTACAGACAACATGAAAGAGTCTCAGACGACTGAGCGGATTTATCACTCTGTTTTTCCTTTTGTCACAAATGTAAAATATATGGATTTTCCGATCATTTTTGAGAGCATTCGCATCAAACGCGCAGTAGTTGGCTATATTTGCGTTCGTTGTATGGAAAAAAAATACGAAGAAAGAGATCTGGAAATCATTCATTGTCTGACACAAATGATCTCGATCCAGTTACAAAAAGATGATAAATACAGCAATCCCTCCGGGATTAAATATGATATGTTCTTAAAAGATTTGTTTGCGAAGCAGTTTGACCGGGAAGAAATGGCAAGAAAGCACCTGTCCTATCTGGGAATGGAACCAAAGCAGTACTTTTTTCTGATTGCCACTGGTTTTACGACCGGTTCCTCCAAAATTATGGCGACTCCTTACTATCGAGAACAGTTTTCTTCTATTTTTAAAAACAGCATTACCGGCTCGTTTGGAAATCGGTTTATCACTCTTGTTTCTGTTTCAGACAAAGAAGCCTTTTTTGACCGGATCCATTCTCGTCTGGAAACGTTTTTGACAATGAATCACATGTTATCTGCGATCAGTTATTGTTTTGACCAGCTGTACAATGCTTCCATCTATGCGAAACAATGCCACAGTCTTCTTTCTGACCGCATCGTATCATACAATGAAAATTCCGTTGTGTTTTATGAAGATTATTATCTGAAACACCTGATAAATCTGACCGGACAACCTTCTTCTGTCAGAGCTTCCATCCATCCTGCGATCAACGATATGATCAAATACGATGAAGAGCAGGGAACGGAATATATCAATACATTAAAGACTTATTTTCAAAACAACCGCAGTATGCCTGCCACTGCAAAAGCTCTGTTTATTCATAAGTCAACCCTGTTTTATCGGTTTGACAAAATGAATCAGTTGTTTCATCTTGATATCAATAACCCTGATAAATTGTTTTCTTATGAGTATTCGATTCGAATGTTAGAACTTGTCTAAGAAAAGTGCATGTTTGTCAAAAAAGCAGGAGATCATTTCAGATTTCCTGCTTCATTCTTTAACTTCAAAATTCTATTTTCAATTTCCTTGATGACTCTCTTAAATTCTTCATCTGATTTTCCAGTAGGATCTTCCAATCCCCAATTATCGTCAAACTCCCTTCCAATAAAAGGACATCCAACATTACACCCCATTGAAATTGCCAGATCTGGATTCGGAATCTCTGTTATCCGTTTGGAATACTGCGTCTGTTCCATATCAATTCCATATAACTCTTTCAGGATGCGAACTGCGTCCTGATTAATTTGTGGTTTTGTCTCTGTTCCGGCGGAATAACTTTCAAACACATCCGAAGCCAAATGCTTTCCAAGAGCTTCTGCAATCTGACTTCGGCATGAATTATGAACACAAATAAATGCTACCTTTTTCATTATTCTCTCACTTCCTTAAGGATTTTTACAATTTCATCTTTTTTAAGAACTCTTCCATAAGAAACAACTTTTCCATCAATTACCAATGCCGGTGTTGTCATCACTCCATATGCCGCAATTTTTTCAAAATCTCTTACATGTTCAATTGACGTATCCATTCCAAGTGATTCCAATGCTTCAATTGCAGCAGATTCGAGCTGATCACATTTTTTACATCCTCCTCCAAGAACTTTTACCCCCTGTTCTTCCTTTCCAAATTCAAATAATGCCATTTTCCTGTCCTCCTAAATAATAATTCCCTGAAATAAATTGAATAAATAACCAACAACCATAATTCCAATCGCACAAATTGCAGTAAATACTCCTAATAACTTGATCTTGATCGCCTTCTTCAACATAATCATTGACGGCAGCGACAATGTGGTAACCCCCATCATAAATGCAAGTACCGTTCCCAACTGTGCACCTTTTGCAAGCAGTGCCTCAGCAATTGGAATCGTTCCAAAGATATCGGCATACATTGGAATTCCGATCACCGTTGCAAATATTACACCAAAAGGATTCCTCTTTCCCAAAACACTCACTACCCAGCTTTCCGGAATCCAGTTGTGAATAATCGCTCCAATACCTACACCAATTAGAATATACGGAAATACTTTCCTGAAAGTCCCCACAACCTGGTCTTTCGCATAGATCAGCCGTTCCTTTTGACTGAATGTCGGAGAATCTATATCAACTGCGCTCGCCTTAAGAATAAACTCTTCTACTTGATTTTCCATATGAAGTTTTTCAATCAAAGTCCCTCCGACCACTGCAATCACAAGTCCAAGTACCACATAGAGCACTGCAACCTTAACACCAAATATGCTCATCAAAAGAACAAGACTTCCAAGATCCACCATTGGTGATGAAATCAAAAATGAAAATGTTACACCCAGGGGTAATCCCGCACTTGTAAATCCAATAAATAATGGAATGGACGAACAACTGCAAAACGGTGTGACCGTACCAAGCAGTGCGGCCATAATATTGGCCCATATTCCGTGGAACTTTCCCATAATTTTTTTGCTTCTCTCCGGTGGAAAATAACTTTGAATATAAGAAATCAGGTATATCAGTACGCAAAGTAAAATGGTAATCTTAACCACATCATACAAAAAGAACTGCAGACTTCCACCTATTTTCCCTTCTATGTTAATTCCGACCGCATTTAACGCATGGCCGATCCATTGGTTCAGCCATTTCATACCGAGTATCTGATCTATTATAAAGTCACCGGACATTCGCAATCTCCTCCTTTACAATCAGACACCCGAACACATGTTAAAGAATCCATAAATGCTTGAAATGCATTTAATGTTTCACAACTCAAAGAATAGTGATGCCATTTTCCTTCTTTTCGATCGTTTACAAGACCACATTCAACCAGAATTTTCATATGGTGAGACAGTGTGGGCTGTGTAATCTCAAACTTTTCCAAAAGTTTACATCCGCATTTTTCCCCATCAGAAAGCATCTTCACAATCTCAAGCCGATTGGCATCTCCAAGTGCTTTACAAATAAGAGCTACATCCATCGTTTTCATATCAATCACCTCACATAGATATTTATCTATGTATTTTATATCATATACATCGATGTTTGTCAATGTGTTGATGATACTTTGCCTTATTACACATATTAACATTGTTTTTAAAAAGGCAGACTGTCACTCACACACAGCGCCCCATACCCCAGTTGATTATTCGGCCATCTTTCATACCCCGGCAGATGCTTTGCTCCTCTTCGCAGATATGCTTTTACCTTCTCCCCATAAAGATATGGATCGTTCCCTCTTACAATCCCCCATTCCATCAAAAGAGCCGCACTTCCTGTCACAAATGGCACCGCAAAAGAAGTACCTGTATATTCACCATATCCTCCGCCTGTTTTGGCTGTCATCACCCCCACACCAGGCGCTGCAAGATCCGGCTTCTGAACCCACATCTCCGAATTTTTCTCCAATGCTCCGCGACCGGAAAAATCTGCATAAGAAAAACTTCTTGCGTCATATGCTCCTACCGTGATCACTCTGGATGCTGTCGATGGAATCGTAAGCGTATCACTGCTGACTGGATTCAAAAACGCCGTACCCCGATTCAAAATGCGCTCACTCGGAAGCCACATCTGATAAATTCCCGTCACAACTTTTCTCGGAGTCAATACAATCTGCCAGACTCCACTGTCAATATAAGAACCCGTTGGGATGAAATCAAAATAAATCTCCTGATTGGTCTGATATGGACTTGGTTTGCCATAGTAAAGCAGGATTTCTGTTCCCCCGATTCGAAATCTCTGCGTTCCAAGCCTTTCTGAAATTGGTCCCACGCGAATTCCTGATGGAGCGATCACAGAAATATCCACTTCGTCCACATAAGATTTCCAGAGCTGTACATTCAGAGCAGGTTCTCTCTGCTGCACACCCAGTTCAACTCTTTGCTCCTCCCCTTCTTTTAGTACACCGGATGTATGCCCTGCTGCCGTTCCTTCATTGCCACTGCCTACACAGATGACACTTTTCCAGTAATTCGCCATATCATCCAAATACCGTTCCAAAAGTGATGTTCCCTCATGTGTTCATTATAACTAGGGGAAAGTTACTGTAAAAAAATTTGCAGTCTTTACACTGCCTGTTTTTCTACAGGATAAGGCGACTGATACTTAAATACAATATCAATGCTCTTATCTCCATTCACAACAATTTTTTCAATCAATTCTGTCACAATTTCTCTTGTCACTTCGGATAATGTTCCATGCTTGATAAATTTCTCTATCCAGTTTTCATAAGATTCTTCTGCCTCTCCAAAGCTGTCTTTCTCTTGTTCTGCCAACTGAATCTTCGCCCTGATATCTTTATCCTGCTTTTCATATTCTGCCTTATAGGAGAGATATTCTTCTTTATCCAGAACACCATCTACATAATTTTCGTAAGTTTTCTTTTTATAGTTCTGGACAGCCGCAAGTTCTTTTTGTAACCGTTCAATCTGTTGGTCTGCTTCTGCACATCGTCTCTGCACCTCCTTCTTCCTATCTGCTACTTTTAATATTTCATCCTTATCACTTTCTTTCAGTGCCAGTTCCGCTTGTCTTTGGATTTCATTTTTTACAATAGAATCCAATACTTCTTTTTTAATGAAATGAGAATAACAAACTGTGTTTCCTTTTTTGTGATAGGTACCGCACTCATAACCATCCCGACAGGTAACCCTCTGGAAATTATATCCGCAATCTCCGCAAACAATAATTCCTGCGTATGGATTTACCTTTCTTACTTCGCTATTAAATCCCGGTGTCCGTGTTCTTTTCTTCATAAGTTCCTGTACCTGCTCAAAAGTATCTTTGCTGATAATTGCTTCGTGCATTCCTTCCACAATATACTGCTGTTCCTCTGGAATATATTGATACTTTTCCACTTTATAGGATATCTTTTCTGATTTATGCTGTACCATAGCCCCTGTATAAACTCTGTTTCGCAAAATTACATTGATCGTAGGATATGCCCAGCCCTTTGCACCCGCTTTTTCTAATGCATTGGCATATTTCAATCCCTGCACCTTTCTCTTATACTCTGACGGTGTCAGAATTCCTTCCTGATTCAGTTTCTTTGCAATACCATCCCTGGAATATCCTTCCAAACTCATATAAAAGATTCTCCGTACCACTTTAGCTGCTTCTTCATCTACAAGAAAATGATGCTTATCTGCCGGATCTTTTACATATCCATATGGGGCAAACCCAGACATAAACTGTCCCCGTTTCTTCTGGGCGGTAAATGCACCTCTGATTTTCTTAGATATATCACGACTATACATATCATTAAACAGCGTCTTAAACTGTGCCAATTCTTCATTACTGTGATAAACAGAATCCACGCCATCCAAAATTGCAATATAACGCACACCCAAAGATGGAAAAACACGCTCGATATAATTACTGGTTTCAATATGTTCACGCCCAAGCCGGGAAATATCTTTCGTAATAACGCCTTGAATTTTCCCTTTGTAGATATCCTCCATCATCCGCTGAAATTCCGGTCTATTCGCAAAATAAAGCCCCGAATAACCGTCATCAATATAAATATCTGCGATTTCCAGATCCTCTGATTTAGTCACATACTCACGAATCAGTTTCATCTGATTTTCAATACTCTCACTAACTTTATTCTCTCCATCATCCTTCGACAGACGACAATATACACCCATCTGATACATCATATCACCCTATCTTTCTCAAGTATTCTATCTGCTGAATTTTCCATTGAAGCAAACTTAAAATATATATCCAGTTTCTGATCGGGATAAACATAAATTTTATCAATCAACTCTACAAGCACTTCTCTAGTAAGCTGCTTTACCGTTATTTTCCTGCGATTAAAATGCCCTAACCACATCTTTGTCTCATTTACAGCTGATTGTTGACTTTGCGCCTCATGGTTTAGTTTGTATAATTCTTTTTGATATTTCTGATTCTCTGTTTCATACATCTGTTTTAATTCCAGATATTCATCTTTGGAAAGTACTTCATCCATAAACTGTTCATATGCTCGTTTTCTATATTCCAGATTCCTTTCTATTTTTGCCTGCAATTTTACAATTTTACCATCCAGTTCCGGCTGTTTCTGTCTGATCTGAGTTTCCAGATTCTTCATATCCATCTTCATCTGTTTCAATTGCTGGTTGATTGCAAATACAACCAGTTCATCCAGCTTTTCAAATGTAATATGATTCAGCTCACAGTAATTCTGCCCCTGCTTCTGGTGAAAACCACACATATATCCGTCATAGTCTTTATGAGATGCCAGATAACGTTTTCGCATGGCTGTTTTACATTTCCCACAAAAGAGCAGTCCCACATATTTATGTGGTTCATTGTTTTTATCAAAATAGGAAACTCTGCGCCCCTTTCTTATTTGCTGAACCTTATCAAACTCTTCTTTAGAAATGATTGCCTCATGTGCATCCGGCACCAGCTCCATTTCTTCCAGGGGAATTGCCTTTTTGTATTTCAGCTTATAAGACGGTCTTTCATGCTTCCGAATCACAACCGCCCCAGTATAGACCGGATTCTTTAAAATTCCACTTACAGTAGACGATGTCCACAGACCTTTTCCCGAATCCCATACATAATTGGTTTTTAAAACTTCCTTTTTATATTTTGCGGGACAAGGGATTTCATCTTCATTCAAAGTCCTGCAAATAACCGTACAGCCAAATCCATTTTGATACATTCTGTAAATTCTTCGAACAACCTCGGCTGCATAAGAATCAACTTCCAGATAATTATGAATTGTTTTACTTTTCACATATCCAAAGGGGGGCTGTTTCGGAGTATATTCGCCCATACTTCTTTTGGTCTGAATCGTTGTCTTAATCTTTCTGGATGTATCTCTCAAATACATATCATTCAGCAAAGTTTTTATTTCTAATATTTCATCATAAGTTCCAACAGCTGAATCATAATTATCCAGAATCGAAACAATCCGAATCTGTTTCTCCGGGAAATATTTGCCTAGATAATAGTTGGTATCAATATGTTCTCTTCCAAGTCGAGATACGTCCTTAAAAATCACCATATTGATAACACCAAGCTCAATATCTGCCAGCATCCTCCGAAATTCAGTTCTTTCAAAATTACTTCCGGAAGCCCCATCGTCTACATAAACTTTTTTCTCTGCAATATCCTTCTTCTCTGCAATATAATCTCTTGCCATCTGCATCTGAGAGTGAATACTATTGCTGTATTCACCCTCTTTATTTTGCTCTTCAATGGAAATTCGGCAATAAATTCCTGCCTGATACATTCTATCCCTCTTTTCATCGGTCTCGCATAGTCATTGTCTTTAATTGTCTTTATTTTACAACAAGAACTTAAGAAAATCAACCTGCAATTTTTCGTTCAGTAAGATTCTGAATGCACTGGATCAATGTCTTTTCTCCATTAAAATGCACTCGAATCTGATATCCTGCATGTTCATAGCTTACATTCTCTTTTTGGATTTCTTTTTTTGTATCCAGAACTTCTACAGAATCAAATAACGTATTCATGCTATATGCCTCCTTCAGCATACAGTTCTCTCTACATCCTATGCCGGCAGGATTGTACAAAAGTTCTGTATGAATTGAATTCGGCTTTCGAAAGCCTGATTACATTCTAAAATTATTCTGCACCAATCACATTGAATTGAAATTGACCGCAGATTGAGTTTTTAAGATTCATTTTCTTCCTATACAGTATCAATTCCTATTGTCTAGAACATTTGTTCGTGTTATAATAAAAAGACTTTAAGAATATAAAACACGAAAACCAAAGGAGGGATTTCTGTTGGAACGATGTGATTTTTCTTCTATTAGCACATGCCTAAAAAATCAAATCAGTGAAAGCAATCAGATGAACCAACCTGATTTTTTATACGAATTATTTGAAGATTTTATGAATGATCCGATAAATGAAGATTTTTCTATGGATAATGGTCTAATTTGCCGCTGGATAACCGGACAGGCAAAAATCAGTCCCAAAATAACCTCATATTATGCAAAACCCAGCAATCAGAAAAAACTGGCAACAACCATTCAGCGGAACTTACTTCCCTTAATGGCAGACTGCAACATGGTTATACAGGACATTTACACGTTATTCATACATGACGATACTATTTCGGATACAAAAAAGCAGGAACTTGTATCTCTATATAAACCTTCTGATTCAAGGCTGTTGTTTTTAGCAAAAGTACTTTCTTTTGGTATGGAACGGCAATTTATTAAACGTGATACAAGAAATCAAAAACTGATTGCAGGAGGTGTTCTATCTCCGATTGTTCTGGATTACATTATGGACAGCGAAGTCCCGAAACCATGCCGTCATTTTCTAGGAAGAGAAGAAGAACTGGATGAACTCCATACTTTGTTTGAAGAGAACCGACATATATTTCTTTATGGAATTGCCGGAATTGGAAAAAGCGAGCTTGCTAAAGCCTATGCAAAGCAATACAGAAAACAGTACACCAATATTCTCTATATGGAATACACCGGTAATCTATATCAAGATATTGTAGACATGGATTTTATTGATGATCTACCAGAAATCAGTGAGCAGGAACGTTTTCAAAGACATAACCGTTTCTTACGCTCTTTGAAATCTGATACACTGCTGATCATAGACAATTTTAATGTCACATCCACACAGGACAGTTGCCTGTCAGTCGTATTAAAATACCGTTGTCGGGTTTTATTTACAACCAGAAGCCAACTGTCTGAATACTGTAGTTTTCAATTAAAAGAACTGAAAGATATACCCACTCTTTTTCAACTGACATCTGTATTTTATTCAGAAGCAGAGGAAAACCGGGCAATCGTAGAAAAAATCATAGAAACTGTACACTACCATACTTTTGCTGTCGAACTGGCAGCCAAACTTCTGGAAAATGGAATTTTAACTCCAGAGCAATTATTGATAAAACTTCAAGAGGAAAAGGCTTCTCTTCATAATGAAGATAAGATTAAAGTAATGAAAGATGGTCAGAGCAAAAAAGCCACCTATTACAACCATATCCATACCCTGTTTTCGTTATACTCCTTATCACGGAAACAACAGGATATTATGTGCAATATGTGTTTTATGCCTTCATCTGGTATTTCTGCCCGTATATTTTCCAAATGGCTGGAGCTGCCTACTTTAAATGACGTGAATGATCTGATTGAGACAGGTTTTGTACAGTCAAGTCTCGGGCATACTATTTCTCTGCATCCAATGATTCAGGAAATCGCTTTTTCTGAAACCAGCCCTTCCGTTACAAACTGTCACACCTTATTGAGTTCTCTTCAAAAAATATGTTTGATGCACGGTGTTGAGATCAGTTATTACAAAAAATTGTTTCAAACAATAGAAAACATCATGCAGCTAATTGAAAAAGATGATATTCTCCAATACCTGTTATTTTTAGAAAACGTCTTTCCGTATATGGAAAAATATCACTATCAAAAAGGCATGACAGAGATCATTCAAGAATTAAAGTTCCTTGTAAAAACAAATAATCACGGAACTGCTTCTGACCGGGCGCTATTACTGGATTATCAGGCAACTCTGGAAACCAAACCACAGAAAGCCATCCAGTTAGAAAAAGAAGCGCTTACTCAAATAAAAGAAACCTCAAAAGATAATGCCCACCTTGTTTCTAACCTTCATGCAAATCTGGGAGGACTTTATCGGATGCAAGGTCAAATAGAACTGGCAAGAAAACACATGGAAACGGGCATCTCACTATTAGAACAATATGGACTTCTTTATACTAATGACAGCATTCCTCAGATTAGCAATTACGCTGCCTTATTAACAGAAATGCAGGAACCAGAACGTGCCATGTCCTCTCTCCAGAAACTTGCACGAATTATCAAAGAATACAATTCAGACCACTGTCTGGATTATGCTCAGGTACAGGAATCTCTGGGAAATATATGCCTGATCACAGCAAATACCTCACAGGCAAAAATACATTTAAAAAAAGCCTTGAAAATTTATGCGGAAATCTGGGCAGACGAACCGGAATTGATTGAAGAAAAATATCGAGAAATTCACGAACTGTATCCGCAGGTCGGGATTGCTCTGGCAAGAAGCCTCTGACACACAAATAATAAACAAGTATAATTTAAACACATCTTTCCCAAAAGAGTGAAGCTCATTTTACATAAATGTCTTCACTCTTATTTTTATCCTCTCTTTTCTTCAATTTCAACTCAATTTCAACTCAATGCCTTTTCTCTTCATTTTTCGTATGCTTATCTCACAGCAAGCAGTACCACACTGGTACAGCCTACTGAAAAAATCAATACGAAAATGGAGGTATTTTTTATGAGAGAAATCAAAAACACCAAAATCATTGCTGTAGATCATGGATACGGCAATATCAAGACTGCCAACACAGTCACACCAACAGGTATCAAAGCCTATGAAACAGAACCTATCTTCACCGGAAACATTTTAGAATATAACGATATATTCTACCGGATTGGAGAAGGTCACAAAGAATTTATCCCAGACAAAGCTATGGATGAAGAGTATTATCTCCTAACCCTCATGGCTGTTGCAAGAGAATTGAATATCTACTCCGTTCGTGAAGCAGATGTTCATCTGACGGCTGGACTTCCTCTGACATGGATACGGAATCAGCGTGAAAAATTCCGCTCCTACCTGCTTCAGAATCCCGAAGTTCACTATCGCTTCAACAATAAAGAGTATCACATTCACTTTGTTGGATGCAGTCTTTATCCACAGGGGTATCCGGCTATTATAAATCAACTGGGTAATTTCAAAGGGACAAATCTTCTTGCGGATATCGGTAATGGCACTATGAACATTCTGTATATCAACAATAAGAAAGCACAGGAAAACCGATGCTGGACAGAAAAACTCGGTGTAAACCAATGCATGATTGCTGCAAAAAATGCCATCTTGGATAAATTCGGAGTCAAAATCGAGGAAGCTACTGTAGAACAGATTCTTCGATTCGGTACAGCAGATATTGCAGCTCCATATCTGGATTGTATCACATCGGTAGCCAAGCAATATGTGGCAGATATATTCTCCACGCTTCGTAAATATGAATACAATCCCGATTTAATGCGTTTGTATGTAGTCGGCGGTGGGGGATGTCTCGTCCGTAACTTTGGAATCTATGATAATTCTCGTGTCACAATCCTTGATGATATCTGTGCCACAGCCAAAGGATATGAAAATCTGGCTTATATGAGCCTGAAAAGGGGGAAATAAGCCATGTCAAATCAAATCAGAAATACGAACCTACGCTTCAATCTGGAAAAAGACCTGCAACGCAAAGCATGGGAATATTTACAATCTATGAACCGGCAGGAATTCAAATCCTACAGTCATGTAATTTCCCTCGCTTTGGTGGATTACTTTGACCGATATTATCGTATCGCCGAAGACCCTTATTTGGAAACAAGGGAACGAGAAGAACGATTTATCAATCAAATTGTAGAGGGCGTTCAACAAAATCTGAAACAATCACTTCCACTTTTTCTCTCCGGTCTGACCGTAGGTATGGTACAAATGGGAACTCCAAAACAAGCTTCCTTGACAGATTCAAAAAACTGTAATTCCGATACAGAAGATGTGGACTGGGATTTTCTCGGTGAATAACCGAATTTAGGAGGTGGACACATGACAGAATTTCTGACAGCCGATACAATCCTGCCGCCCTATATGGTATTTCCCCGTTTTCTTTTGGATACGGAGCTAAATGAAACAACTAAGCTACTTTATGTAATTCTTTTGGATCGTGCAAGGCTCTCTCTTAAAAATGAAGGTTGGACAGACACATCCGGTCATGTGTTCATCTATTTTACCATTGAAGCAATGGCAAAAGTTATGCACAAGAGTCAGATGACCATCAAAACATCTTTAACATCATTGGAGAAAAGTGAGTTGATTCTACGGAAACGGCAGGGTGTTGGACAGCCTAATCGAATTTATGTGAAATTTCCGTTAGGAACTTTCCACCATACAGACAAAATACTTTCTTTGACACAGACAGAAAACTGTCCTTCTAACAGACAGAATTCTATCACTGAGACAGACAAAAAACTGTCCACTAATAAAAAAGAAAGAGAAAAAAATAATTTATCGAAAAATGAGAGAGCAAAGAACCTCTCGCCATATGGAAAATTTCAAAATGTATTTCTTTCCGATCAGGAACTGGAAGAAATCAAGCATTCCGTTAGTGACTGGAAGGAATATATTGAACGTTTATCCGGCTACATGGCTTCCACCGGAAAGGAGTATCGGAATCATGCAGCCACTATCATCAACTGGGCAAGGCAGGACAATCCCCTTTCCCAACAAAGAATTTATGAAAGCGAGGAATATGAAACATTATGACAAAATTTATAGAAGAACCAAACATCTTGAAACCAAACAGACAACTTCAATCTGATGAATATTTTAATGAAAAAGATCAGCTGATTTACTGTTCCAAATGCCATACTCCCAGACAGAGCAGGCACATGTTACAAGGTAAAATCTTCCTTCCCTCTATTCTTTGTAAATGCCAAAGAGAAATTTATGAGCAGGAAGAAGCGCAAAGAACACTCCGAGAAAAACAGTTTGAAATCGAACATCTGAAAGCCAGCGGTCTACAGGATAAAGCATTATATGACTATACCTTTGATAAGGATAACGGAATGAACACAGAAATGAAACTGGCACACAATTATGTAGACAACTGGGAAAAAATGAAATCCAACTCCTCAGGTCTTCTTCTTTGGGGAGATGTTGGTACCGGAAAATCTTTCTTTGCCGGATGCATCGCCAATGCTCTTCTTGAAAAAGGAGTGCCAGTTCTTATGACGAATTTTTCCCGGATTCTGAACACACTTACCGGGATGCACTTTGAAGACAGAAATCAGTTCATTGACAGCTTAAATCGATATAGTCTGCTAATTATTGATGATCTTGGGATTGAACGTAATTCAGAATTTGCACTGGAACAGGTATTCAACGTAATCGACAGCCGTTATCGAAGTAAAAAACCACTCATTGTAACAACGAATCTTACCTTGCAAGAACTGAACACTCCTTCCGATTTACCACACAAAAGAATTTATGACCGTATTTTAGAAAGATGTGTTCCTGTTCGTATCAATAACCGTAACATTCGTCAGGAAAATGCTTCTGCAAATCTACAGGAAGCTAAAAAAATCCTGTTGTGATACCTGTTCGTGCCAAAAGCAGACAAAACACCGTTGCACAACTATCACAATCAACCGACAGTAGTGCTATTCTCTCGAACTATTTTTCAAGTGAAATGTACTACTGTCAATTCATCAAAACATTAGTACCAGATAGAAAAAAATCAAAACTAAAAACGCCCGGATACGGGCATAAAAGGAGGTGCCAGATATGGCAGATAACAAAACAATGACAACTGAAGAAAAAGCACTTTTACAGGCAAGACACCGTCAGGAAGAAGCCGAAGCAAGAAATCGAAAAAAAGAGCGTAATGCCAGAACACGCAGATTGATTCAAGAAGGAGCAATTCTGGAAAACGTTGCTCCCCATATCAAAGAAATGGATTTAGATACTCTAAAACAGGAACTGATAATCCGACTAAGAGGATTGTAAACCAAGAATTTATACTCCCGAAGGGCGCACTTACTCACCACCCGATAAATCGGGCAGTGGTATCCTTCCCGTTGGTCAGGCTCGTGCGCTCTGCCGAGGGCTATCCGCTGTTGCAAGCAACATCGAAAGGAGGTGCCAGATATGGCAATTTATCATATGCAAGCTAAAGTCGTCAGTCGTGGTTCCGGGCGGTCTGCTGTCGCAGCCTCTGCTTATATGAGCTGCAGTCGGATGTATAATGATTATGATGGCATCCAGCATGACTATACCCGAAAACATGGACTGATTTATCAGGAAGTAATGCTTCCACCGATGGCTCCGGCTGAATGGAAAGACCGAGAACAGCTTTGGAATGCTGTAGAAGCTGCTGAAAAAACAAAGGACAGCAGACTGGCAAGAGAATTTGTTGTAGCACTTCCTGTCGAATTAAACAAGGACAGTCATATTTCTCTTCTTCAGAACTTTATTCAAGAAAACTTTGTAGATATGGGCATGTGTGCCGATTTCGCCATTCATGATACCGACGGACACAATCCACACGCTCATATTCTACTTACTGTCCGTCCATTAAATGAAAACGGAACATGGCAATATAAAACTGAAAAAGAATATCTTTGTGTAAAAAACGGAGAAGAAAAAGGATTTACTGCTTCTGAATATAAAGAAGCACAGAAAGACGGATGGGAAAAGCAGTACCGCTATAAAGCAGGAAAGAAAAAAATCTATCTTACTCCATCCGCCGCTCAGGAGCAAGGCTATGAACGTATTGATAAACATCCAAAAAGTACCCGGTATGGCAGACAAAATCCCATTTCTGAACAATGGAATAGCGATGAACAACTCTGTGTCTGGAGAGCAAATTGGGCGGATTTTACAAACAAGATGCTTGCTCAAAATCAAATCAAAGCGTCTATTGATCACCGTAGCTTTGCTGCACAGGGAATCACAGAGCAGCCTACCATTCATGAAGGTTATATTGCTCAGGACATGGAAAAGAAAGGCATGATTGCAGAACGTTGTGAAATCAATCGTCAGATTCGTGCAGACAATAAATTACTTAGAGAAATAAAAGCCCAAGTTGCTAAGCTGGCTCAAGCCGTTGAAAAGTCTATTCCTGTAATCGCCGAAACATTAGAAGCCATCCGAAATCATATGATTTTTACACAGTATCATTTGCTTCATAATGAAATGCAAAAAGATGTGATCCATGATTGGATGTTTCATCTCAAACCAATTTTAAATAAATACAACACCGTAAAGAAAAAACTGAAAGATAAAACTGCTGAGAAAAAAACATTGAATTTACAGAAAGATAAAACCAGTTTCTTAAATCCAATCCAGCATATAAAATTAAATCAGCAGATTACAACTGTAACAGAAGAAATCGAGGAACTGAAATCCGCTAAAGAGCAACTGTTATTTCAGGCAGAGTGTTCCACAGATAAAGACATGGTTAAACTCTCCGACAAATACAATCAGATGATGAAAAATCTGGAAACTCTGGATTCTCAGGATGCCACCCTCAAAGAACAGCTTGAAAAAGATGCCTCAGCTTTCCGAGAAGAACGATTTTGTCCTAAATCAGACCAATATACAGAATTACTGGATGCCAGGATCCAGATTCGACCTAATTTTCGGGATAAATTGATTAAACAACTCAAAGGTGCCTTTGGTAAATATTATGACTATCACCGCCGTGATTTTGCATCCAACAAAGTAGATTATCTGAACGCAGAAGACCCAATTCTCTTCTCTCGCCACTCATGGGAACTTGAATATCAGAAAAAGCAGGAAATGCGAAAAGGACAACCTGTTCACCCCAAGAAAAAATCACGTGATATGGAATTGTAGTCATCTCTTTAAAGGCGTATGGGAGCCAATCAAACCCATACGCCCTTTATATTTCCATTTTCAATTCTATAAACAACAATTTACTTAGTTCTCTATTAATGACTAAACTTTGATCAAAACACCATATTCATTAAGCATAATTGTAGATAATCTATTGTGGTTGTACTAAAATAATATTTTCTGCTTGTAAATCCTCTCGAACAAATAACTCAGGTGTTGTTTCTTCTGGAATTCCCTCCAGCATTAAAGCTGCCTTTGCTTGATTAAAAGCTGATTTCAAATTTTTCCCAAAACCTATTGAGGAATAAAACTGCGAAGCAAATACAAGTGCAGCTTCATCACCTATAGATGTGTTCATTCCAATTGCGGCATCAACATGTTCTACAATATGTTTTGCTTGAATTGCAGAGAAACACGCATTGAAGAAAATCAATCGCACCTTATCTGAAAGCGTCATGATTATCTGTGCCATTGCCTCTTTAGTAACTAATTTACTCTGTCCATTCACGTTTTCAAAAGCTAAATCCCCATTAGAAGCACCATGCCCACTAAAATGAATAATGTCAGGGTTCACTTCGTTAATTGCCTGTAAAAGATCCGATGTTCGCACTGCCCATCTTGTTTCGAATCTGATAGTGTCTCTATAATCTGATTTTCTAATCATTTCTTGTATTGCCCGAGATTCCGCATCTAATCTTAATGATTGGGTATCTATAGGATTTGATGCCAAGAATAGGACAGTTATAATTTCTGGGATTTTTTGTAAATTCTCAATCTGGCTCTGCATTTCACTTTGTCTCTGCTCATGAACTTGAACCGTCCTATTTAATTCTGAAATCTGACGTTGAGTTTTTTTCTGCATTTCTGCTTCCTCTTTCATTCGTTGCTCATGCGCCTTCTCTTCTTCTCGTTCAACCTTCTTCTGTTCATCCGATAATTCTTTTTCCAATTTTGAACTCTTTTTTTCTATATATGCAATTTTCTTTTCTGCTGCTGTTATCTCTTTTTCTGCTCTGTTTATATCATTCATTTTTGACTTAATTGTAGTTACATTCTTCGTTCTTGTTATTGCAGCATTTGCATTATCAATCTTAATTCTTGCTTTTGCAATTTTATCCTTTTCCTTAGCTTTATCAGAAACTAACTTAACAATCTCTTCTCTCTTCCTTATGATATTTTTTCTATATGTATCTATAAGAGCCATATATACCTCCATATATTGAAGTCTCACCAACTCGTAAAACCTAATTTTTTCTCTCTAATGTAATTATACATCACTTTTCCACATAGTAAAGAAAAAGCAAGTCATTTTTCAGACTTGCTTTCCACTACATTCCCTACTTAATCTCTATTCTTTACGAATCCTTTCCACAACGCTTTCCCGACTCATCTTCTTAAACTGATATTTTGGTATCACATACGCAATCCCAATCAAAATCGGTATCATAAGAATACATGGCACGATTGTAAGGTGCATCCGAAAGAAAAATGCTGTACCGAGTGTATTTGCTAAAATCTTCTCTGCTCCAAACACAACTAACAATACTGCAATTACAAATGCGCCTCCCAAATATAGAAATCCCTCAGCCACCAGCATTTTCGATACCTGTTTTTTCGTCATTCCAACAACTTCCAAAAGCGCCAGCTCCTTTTTCCTACTTATCACAGAAGTGGCTGTTGTATTAAAGAAATTCATAATACCGATAAATGCTAAAATAACGACAAGGAAACCACCAATCATATAATATTTGCTGACAAACCGCTGAAAACTCTCCTCCATATCCAATACAGAAAAAACATTGATCATTTCATTTTCTTTCAAAACATTTTCATCAATATATGCTTTTATCTGCTTATCCGCTCCTTTCTTTGCATCGATGGCAGCATACATGGCTGATTCATTTCCCGTCTGGGTAATATACTCATCTTCTGGAACTAATACCGTAATATAGATAAGGTCTGCATACGGATAATCCAATGCATATGGCATCAGTGCTTCTCCAATGACTTCGTAATCTTTTTGGTTTCCATTTTTGTACTCCATCTGAAAAACATCCCCGGTCTGATAATAAGAAACCGGATACTCTGCATATTTATCACCATAATCTACAAGCACATAATTTCCGCTTTTAAATGTATCCCATGAGCATTTTTCCCCTCTCCATTCTAATTTGTCAAACACCGACTCGCTGATTCCGAGAAAATGAACACTTACTGTATTGGAAGCCTTTGCCTCTTCCCAAACCTGTTCTTCATAATCGGTCCAGTTTTCTTCATATTTATCTGCGAATGCTTCCCATGTTTTCAGAAGTTCCGGCTCCATCTTGTGGGTTTCCTCAGAATAATACACATATCCTGTTTGAACACTATCAGGGCATTCGTCCAGAATCACTTTGATTTCAGGTGTAATACCATTGAAATTCGTATTTAACAAACTGCTTGTCATCTGATCCAGTTGAAAATCGGATGCTAAAAACACTTTCTTGTAAGAATCAAAATCATATCCCTGCACCAACATCACGATACAGTTGACAACCACCATAGAAAGAGCGATAGAAAGCATAACAATCAATCCCTTTTTCCAATTTCGTAACACATTTTGAACTGCCATCCCCCACCAGGTTACAGAAGTATTCTTTTTTATTTTCCTCTGTGACTGCTCTCCTTCTGCCAAACGCAGAGCTTCCACAGGCGAAACTCTTTCCACCATTTTACAAGCCTGCAGACTGGAGAGATACACCGTTAAAAGTGTCAAAAGCGCTGCTGAAAGAAAAATCAAAGGATTTGCTGATACTACTGTCTGAGCAGTCTTTCCTGCCTGTGCACTAATTTCAGCATCTGCATTCAAGGACGGAGCCATACAAAGACCTGCAAGATAACCACAAAGCAATCCGATTGGAATCCCCACTGCTGACAATCTCCATGCCTGCATACGTACAATTTTCTTCAACTGCTTTCCTGTTGTTCCCACGTTCTTTAACAGTCCATAAGCCCGGATATCCGTTTTCACAGAAATGTTAAAGATATTATAAATAATCAGGTATCCTGCCAATATCACAAATAGAATCATTACGATAAGGGAAGAAAATGAAAATGAATCCTCTTCCAAAAGATTATATGCCGGATTGACTTCCATTCCTGTCCCTGCCTTTGTAAATCCCGCTGCCTTAGATATAGTTTCTGTTTTCTTTTCCAGATTCCAAAGGTTCTTGTACCAGACAGAATACTCTTTCCCTCCATTGTAGATGCCATTTTCTAATTCTTCCTCTGTAACAGGATAACAATTCTCCTTTGCATAGGCTTCAGATACCCAGACCATCTGTCCTAAAACAGCTTTATCCCCTTGCCAAAATCCACATATCTGAAACGTATCTGTCTTATATTGCTTCAGCATTGGATTTACTTCCCAGGTCAGTGTTATTTCTTCCCCAATCTTAGGTGTAACGCCCAGAGTTTCCAGTATCATGCTGCTGAGCGCTACTTCATTTTCTTTTTCCGGCAGTCTTCCTGTGGTTGGCAGACAATTAAAACTTTCTGCCATATTTTCATCCGCATATCTGACCTCTACGGAAAAGCCAAACCGCTCATCCATTCCAGCTCCCAGAAAAATACCCGAACCATATCGTTCCACCTGTTCACTCTGTTCGATTGTTTCCTGCAATCGCTTTGCATCTTCTTCTGACAGATTCTGTGCACTAGCATGGGCGGAATCCATAAATTGTTTGATTTCCGTTGCTCTTTTGGAAAGAATCATGGATACACTCCCCACAAAAAGGCTTGTGAATAAAAGTGAAGTCAGCATGATTGCAATAACAGCAATGATATTCCTGGCACGATTCATTTTCATAAAACGCTTCGTCAATACTCGTAACGTTTCTTTATTCTCTACTTTTACCATATAATCGCCCCCTGCTATACCAATCCACTGTCTGAAACAATTTTTCCATCTTCGATCTGCAAAATCCGGTCTGCCATCTGGGCAATCTCCTCATTATGGGTAATCATTACGATGGTCTGATGAAACCGCTTACTAGTTACTTTTAGAAGTCCCAATACATCCTGACTTGTTTTTGAGTCCAAATTACCTGTCGGTTCATCAGCCAGCAAAATAGCCGGTTTCGCCGCTAATGCCCTTGCAATCGCCACTCTCTGCTGCTGTCCCCCGGATAAAGCACTTGGCAGATTTTCCAATTTTGTCCGAATACCAAGTGTATCAATGATTTCATCTACATATTTCTTTTCAATCTTTTTGCCATCCAGTTTCACGGGAAGAATAATATTCTCCCATACATTCAGCATCGGAACTAAATTATACTGTTGAAATACAAAACCAATATTTCTGCGCCTGAAAATGGTAAGCTCTTCATCTGTCATATGGCTTAAGTCCTGTCCATCCACAATTACCTGCCCGGATGTTGGATTATCCAATCCACCAATGATATGGAGCATCGTAGACTTTCCACTCCCAGAAGTCCCAACAATCGCTACAAACTCCCCTTTTTCCACTTCCAAATTTACACCGTCAAGGGCTCGAACTTCCGTTTCTCCCTGTCCATATATTTTTTGTAAATCTACTGCTTTTAATATATTCATGTCTTCCTCCCTGTCTTATATTGTAAAAAGCCTGTATTGATCTTTACAATACAGACTTTATCATAACAATGTCTCCATCCGGTTTCTCAAATATCACAGTTTTGATACTATTCGCACCTTATACGGGAAGAAATACTGAAAATGTGGAACCTTTCCCCATCTCTGATTTCACTTTCACATATCCTTTTTGCGCCTGAATAATCTCTCTTGCAAGAAATAAACCAACTCCTACCCCTGGTTGATCCGCTACTGACAGGCTTCGGTAAAACCTTCCAAATATCTTTGGTATTTCTTCCTTTTTGATTCCAATACCATCGTCGATTACATCAACCTTCACAAAGGAAGAATACTTCTCCACTTTCATCTGGACTGTTCCTCCGCCCAACGTGTATTTAATCGCATTGTCTACGATATTTCCAAGTGCCTCTGCAGTCCATTTCAAATCACAGATAACATACAAATCTGTATCGCACACACTCAAGGTAATATTCTTCTCCCTTGCTTTTGCAACAAACTGCTGCCGAATATCCTCCAACAACTGCCTGATACCAACCTTTTCTGGGTGTACTGCGATAATCCCACTCTCCATCCGAGATAATTTAACCAGTGATTGTATCAGAAAATCTAATTTCTCTGTCTGCTCCAAAATAGTGTCTATCTCCTCCTGATTTTCATGATTTGATTCAGAGAGTATTTCCCCATAAATTTTCAAATTTGAAATAGGAGTTAATGTCTGATGTGCAATGTCGGAAATAAGTTTCTGTATCACTTCTTTCTGCTCCTGCTGGTTCTTTCTTGCCAGAAAATTACTGTCTAAATACTGTTTCATGCTGTTTTCAAGGGCAGAATACTTTTCTTCTGATATTTCTGTCCGTTCCAATTCTCCATCTATCGCACAATCCAGCATTTGCTGCAGCCGGTTCAAAAGCCTTTTTTCTTTCTGATAAAAAATACAGTACCAAAATACTCCGCTCAGGGAAAATATTCCTGTAATCCACATTATTTTTTCGATCATTCTTTCACCGCCCATGTGTAACCAATTCCATAAACCGTCTTGATATATTTAGGCTTCTGTACATCATCTTCCAATTTATCTCTGAGACGTTTGATTGCAACAGTCAGGGCATGGGCATCCACAAACTCTGTATCCCCCTGCCATACCTCGTCTATCAAGTATTCTCGTTTCAATACTTTACCTTTATTTTCACACAACACTCGCAATAACTTTTGTTCAGTCTTACTAAGTTCAATCGGTTCTCTGTTTTTAAAAAATTCCATTTTATCGAAATAGAACTCAAGTCCATCGAACTCCATAGAATCCTTTGCTGTTGCCTCTTTATTTCTAAGCTGCACAGATACCCTTGCACGCAGAACCATCAAACTAAATGGTTTCGTAATATAATCATTTGCCCCAGCTTCCAATCCTGTTACGATATCTACTTCCATGTTATTTACAGTAAGCAGAATAATCGGTACTTGACTGTTTTTCCTGATTTCTCTTACAAAATCAATTCCATTTCCATCTGGCAAGTTTACATCTAATAAAACCAATGTTATATCTTCCCTGTTTAGGATATCTCTCGCTTCCTGCAAAGTTCTGCACTGATAAAAGAAATAGGAATCATTCTTCAAGGCAAGGCGTATTCCATCATTTAATTTTTTGTCATCTTCAACAATCAGTAACTTTTCGCTCATCATTCGCTCTACTTTCTTTTAAAATCAATGATAATTATATCATTTCCAGTTTTGTAAAGTAAATAGTTGCATTGAAATGTAACAAACAAATAAAACCATGATACTGTTTTGAAAAGCAGTAGCATGGTTTTATATTTCATTATAGATTTTCTCTATCTATCATATTTTCTATTGTTTCTGAGAAACAACACTCTTTCAAATCAATACATTTATCCAGTTTCATAAGATTTGTATATTTCTCGTCTGTATAATGTTTTGATATGACAGCAAACACTTTATATGTAGGCTGTGCTGTTACATCTCTAATATCCTTTTTCAGCAATGTATTCGGCACATTTAATTTAGTATTTTTATCTTTGACAAAACCAATACAACCACAGATATTTCCGGCAGCTTTTTCAGTAAACAATTTCGGTCCTCGGTCTGTAAATTCTCCTATCATTGTTACATTTTTCTTAATAAGCATCATCCGTTCCAATATATCTAACTTCTGTCCCGTAGAGCCATCTTTTGCAAAAGAAAAATCATTTTCCGTTAATCGCTTATCCAGACATTTCTGGTAAAAATGAATTGCAGAAGATGTATCTTTTTTATTCAATCGAACTCCTGTCAGATGTAAAAAATTGTATCTATGGAAGGCGACCTCATATCCTTGTACAGATGACAAAATCTTATTCCTTTCCTGTAATTGCTTGTTCACTTCTTTTGGTAAGCCATATAGGAACAAAACTTTCTGATCCTCAAGTTGTTCTTTATATAATTGTGCCGCTTTTGTTATAATCTGAATTGCACGTCTTTTGTCCATAACTTAATCCTTATCCTATAAAATTTAGAGAAGGGAATGTTCATGCCGCAGCACTAAACATTCCCTTCTCATGGTTGATTTTTCCGTTGTCTGCCAACCTCCAGCACCTTCGTCTGGAAAATATCAGGTTTTTCCGTTGCCTGCCAACCTCCGACACCTTCGTTCGGAAAACGTATCAGATTTTAGGTGTCAACCCACCGCTGATGCACAGCTTCTCTAATTACATTCTACACGAACTATGTGAAAAATGCAATTACAATTTTATCTTATGAGACCCTGCTATATTTTATACCTTATTCAGACCACATTTCACTATTGATAAATTATCTCTTTATCTACAATCTCCCTTGCACACGCTTGTATGTTATTCATTCTTCCCACCCATTCCAAGGTATTTTCCACCTTTAGCTGTTCTGTAATGCCTTGTGCCTGTTTCATCTGCTCTACAAGCCTTTCAAAGCGTTCCTGTGCCTGTTCTTCTATATCAGCTAAATAACCATTCAGCCTGCCGCTTGTAAGCACATCCAAATATAGTCCTCTGCGGTATTCCTTCAGATACTGCAAATGTCTTTGTCCCCATACACCGACACCCCTTTGTTCTTCTTCAGTCGGTCATTTTTTGCGGACAGTTCATACATGCTATCCTTTTCTGTTCTCTG
>ERZ1106969.557-NODE-557-length-37405-cov-19.833521_pt1 | contig 37405 bp, 32 predicted proteins | sample MGYA00403685_ERZ1106969 | MGnify/ENA primary metagenome ERZ1106969 (study PRJEB35170, sample SAMEA104062416) | human gut metagenome | biome: human gut; feature: human-associated habitat; material: faeces | place: Denmark | collected 2012-05-18 ... | reverse complement strand
TCCATAACTCTATCCTCCTTATGTAATTATATTCTTGGCATAGTATATCATATATTTTTTGTTTTTAAAAGCTTTTTTTTATGACAACATTCCCCCAAGAGTTCCTCCGCCCGCGCACATAAAAAATGTAGTCACTGCATGCGCTATACTCATATCCCAGCGTCCTTTTACCGCAAAAGAAACTGCAAGCAGCAAAGCATAGTAAGCAAGGCCTGTTGCCACGCCCCAGAGATATTTATCCCTGCGCATAATTCTTCCGGCCATAAAGCCACCCATAAAGCAGGCAATCACATATACTGCAATAATACCCACATCCACCGCAGTTTCTCCAAGGTCAAATGTAAACAGCAGAAACGCAAGCAATAACAGCGCTACTCCGGTCAATGCGTATGAAAATAATAAAGATTTTAGAACCGCTCTGACTTTCATATACTTCCCTCCTGTTAAACTATATGGAAGAAAAATATATGTTATTCACAGTTTTACAATATTTTCTGTTTAGTATCATTATGTACATATAACCATCTATTGCTTGTACTGCTCCGAAATCTCTTATTTCTTTTTCTTCTTAATAAATACTACCGCACCAATGATCACTGCTGCAGCCACAACAAGAACTACAAACGGAAGAATAGTTGTTGTATCTCCTGTATTTACTGCACTGTTATTCTTTGCTGTCTCATTTTCAGCCGAACTGTCTGTCTGTGCGGAAGATGAGGAACCATTGCTGTTATTATCTGAATTATCATTCACAAATACCGTATTACCGTTTCCGGAATCTGAAGTCTCTCCCTGCGTGGAAGCAACTGTTGGAGTAGGCGTTACTGCATCTGTGTCATCAGAGCCATCTACTCCGTCAGGACCTACGAGCTGTTTACTTCCTGCAATTCCAAACGGGCTGAATGAGTGAGTACTGAACACCATAACATCATTATCCACACTCGGAATTATAGTTTCTGTTGCGCCATTATCCAGTAAATGCTCTATTGTATACTGATATCCTGCTTTTACAGGAACTGTTACACTGATATATTCTCCGCTTGGAATCTCATACTCTGTATTGTTCTGCAGATCCCAGAGTTCAAACTCATAAGACTGAAAAATCATCGCATCGGATTCATTGGTAAACTGATAACTGTCTCCGCTGGATACTCTGAACTGTACATACCACGGAAGGTTGATTCCGCTTACTGTAATACCGTCGCAAGTATGATTGATCTCAGCACGTTCTTCTTTCTCGTCATCTGTCAGACTGTCATCTGCATCTGTAGGACGTTTATCACTCTGATCCGGAATTACAGGATTATCAAAGATATTGTCTGAATTATTGTTATCGTCAGCTGTATCTGTACTCTGATCAGCGTCATCTGTCGGCTCTAATTCACCGACTGTATCCGCTGTATCTGATTTCTTATCCCCGGCATCTGCGTCTTTATCCTTAGAATCATCTTTCACATTGCCTTTATCACTGTTTTTATCATCAGCTTTCTCATCTTTGGTATCATCACCATCTGTGACATCTTTACTGTCTTCATTTTCATCTTTACTAACAGCTTCATCTTTACTGTTTTTGTCATCTTCGGCCGGAGCCTCTGTAGCATCCGGAGTTTCTTCAGGAATCTCTGTAATTTCAGGATCTGTTTCGTCTGTACTGCTGTTGTCAATATTATTTACGATCACATTAATATATCCAACTACAACACCCTCTTCCGGATCCCAGCCGTCCACATGGCTTAAGTCCTGTCCCTTTCCAGGTGTCAGGATCACTTCACAGGACTGTACTCTCTGAGTCGGTACATAGCTTCCGTCCGCCCACTCGAGAGTTCCGTATTCTGAAGCAGGAAGACTAATCTCAGCAAGCTCTGCAGGCTGATCAATAGTAATATTATCAGGTAATACTGATTTCGATTCTTCCTGTGTCTGTGCTGCCCGAACCGGCTGTGTCACAACCTGTACATTTCCTCCAACCATTGTTGCTGTCAAAGCCGCAGCTGCGAGAATTCCCACTTTCTTTCCTGTTAATTTTCCATTTATATTTTTTCTATTATCAGACATTTCGCACCTCTATTTTACATTTATCTTTTATGTTGTATTATTTTCTGCAATTAGATCATTCTAATTTATATTTTCACTCGCGAATCTCCATTCGCCTTTATATTTTCTGTTTTTTATGTGACACGATAGTATCGCATATCTCTATATTATCAAACTTTTATCTTTTTGTAAATATTTTGTAATAGTTTTTTTGTTATTTAACCGAATGAATTATAACACAAATTTTACTTTTTCGACACCCCTCATTTACATTTTTTACAAATTCTGTGTCAAACCTAGATTCACAGTTAACTTTTCCGATTCCAATCCGATCACTAAATCCGAATGTCTGCTTTTTCTTGATTTTTTGCAGGAAATCATGTATATTTTCCTTAAACATTTTTGAAAGAATCCATCAATAAGAATTCAGGGAAATACAAAAACTTCCACTGCATATTATTAATAACTAAAAAGGAGTGAAACATTTTGGACTCAGGTATTGTTTTTCAGGCAGCAGCAATAGTGATACTGATCGCTCTTTCATCATTTTTTTCTTCTGCCGAAACCGCTATGACAACTGTAAACAAAATCCGAATACAATCGCTTTCCGAACAGGGAGATAAACGCGCTGTGATTCTGGAAAAAGTAATTTCAGACGCGCCGAAGATGCTCAGTGCTGTTTTAATAGGAAACAACATTGTAAATATGTCTGTTTCTTCCCTTATGACCACACTCACTATTAAAGTTCTGGGCAATGCCTATGTTGGAATTGCAACTGGTATCCTGACTCTGCTGATCCTGATCTTCGGTGAGATCACCCCCAAGAACATGGCAACAATCCATGCAGAGAAACTTGCCCTTGCCTATGCCAGAGTAATTTACGGACTTATGGTTATCCTTACTCCCGTAGTGTTTATTGTAAATAAAATCACCGCAGGTGTGCTTATCCTTTTTCGCGTTGATCCAAACGCAAAAGCAAATGCCATGACTGAACATGAACTGAGAACGCTTGTTAATGTAGGTGAAAAAGATGGCGTCATTGAGAATGAAGAAAAACAGATGATCTACAATGTATTTGATTTCGGTGATTCCACAGCAAAAGATGTCATGATTCCAAGAATAGATATGACTTTTGTAGATATTAATTCTACTTATGACGAACTCATGAGTATTTTCAGCGAAGATATGCATACCCGTTTCCCGGTCTATGAGGACAACACTGATAATGTAATCGGTATTATCAATATGAAAGATCTCCTCATCTATCCGAAAGATAAACCATTCTCAATCCGCAATATTCTTCGTGATCCGTATTTCACTTATGAATATAAGGCCACTGCGGATCTGATGATTGAAATGCGTAAGGCCTCCGTCAATCTGGCAATTGTTCTTGATGAATACGGTGCCACTGCCGGACTGGTCACATTAGAGGACCTACTCGAAGAAATTGTAGGCGAAATTCGTGACGAATACGATGAAGATGAAGTCGAAGATATTAAAGAAATCCAGCCAGGAAGAGAATATGCAGTTCAGGGCTCTGCCAAACTTGATGATATCAACGATGAACTTCATATCCAGCTGGAGTCCGAAGATTATGACTCTATAGGCGGATACATCATTGAACAGCTCGACTGTCTGCCAAAAGAAGGCCAGTCAGTTACACTGGAAAACGGCATCCGCCTTGTTGTTGACTGTCTGGACAAAAACAGAATTGAACTTGTCCACATCTGGCTTCCTGAAAAAGAGCCGGAACCCAAAGAATAAAAATCAAATTACCTCTCCAGCATCAGTGAAAATTGTTTCACGATTCTGGAGAGTTCTCCTGTAACGGCATTAATCCCCTCTTCATTCTCTCTCCAGTTCTCTCTTGTAATCCCATCTGCATTCACTGGTACTACATAAAATTCCGTTTCCGGATACAGAAGCTGATAATACATAAGGCATCTTCTGGCATGATAAGACTTGCAGCACAGGATTGCTTTTCTGATCTCTAATCCTGCATGATCTGTCACCTGTCTGGAATAAATTGCATTTTCGTAAGTAAAGGTTGCATGATCTTCCCGCAGGATTTTTCCTTCCGGCACTTCATTCTTCACAAGTACATCCCTGAGAAATTCCCACTCTGTTTTATATTCCTTATTATAAATGTCAGCTTTCTCCAAAACACCCGAAAACTTTCCGCTTACTACACTGTATCTCCCGCTTGGCAGTATCCAGTCAGCCATTCCTGCTTTATAAAGTGTTGCCGCCTGCTCCGCCATCTGCGGATAACCATTTCCGGGTACAAATATAATATCTGACTTCTCCGGCATATTTTCTGCAAAGATAAATTCCTCCGTGTTCTCTAAAAATGTCATATATGCATCGTTCATTATTCGTTAACTCCAATCTTTTGTTTCCTAAATTATAACATATCCCTGCTTATTTCGTTACAATAATCGTGCTGTATCCATCATCCCTCAGCCTCTGTTCCATATTCACTGCATTTCCAATCTGCTGGTAAGCCCCTGTCTGAACCTTATAAAATCCATCATCATGTAAAATAAAAGAAGGATATCCTTTCTCCAGCAGCTCATACAGCATACGGTCTGCATTCTCTCTCTTCCTGAACACACCTGTCTGGACCCTGTAATAAAGCGGTTCTTCTACTGTCTCCTTATCTAAAGTTCCCAGAATCGCATCCGCGATCCCCTGTGCAATGTCGTCAAATTTCTCATCAAACAATTTATTGTCATCATCCGAATTAATAAATCCCGTTTCTATCAAAAGAGCGGGCATTCTGGTGCGCCTGAGTACCACAAGCCCCGGCCTCTCTTTCACCCCAAGCTCCCGGAAACCCACTTCTCCCAAAGCCCCCAGAATATTCTCAGCCATCTGATATTTAATCCCACTTTTATCATACACAAGCACTTCGGCTCCATTATACTGATTATCTTTTGGACTGCTGTTTCGATGAAAAGAAATAAAATAGTCCACCCCTGCCTGATTCGCAAGCTGTGCTTTTTCAAAAGGAGTCTGATAAATATCTGTAGTTCTGGTATAGGAAACATCAATTCCGTTGTTCTTCAGAATCTCCCCCACTGCAAGGGCGAGCTTAAGATTATCATCTTTTTCCTGTCTTCCTTTATATACAGCACCCGGATCCTGACCTCCGTGGCCTGCATCCAGCATGATCGAATATGCCATAGTGACACTCTGCCTTTATTCATTTCTTCTGTATAATATATGTAAGGAAAATATTATTGTGCAATCCGCTTGACTTTTAGGCATTAAAGCGTTATACTTTAAACCATTAAAGACACTTTAATAAGAAAATTATTTATCAGGAGGATATATAAATATGAAAAGAAAAGCATTAGCAATTACTCTTGCGGCAGTCATGGCTATGGGAACATGTGCAGTAACAGCAAGTGCTGCTGACGGAGATACATATACAATCGGTATCTGTCAGCTCGTACAGCACGAAGCTCTCGACGCAGCAACACAGGGCTTCAAAGATGAAGTTACCAAAGAACTTGGTGAAGATGCTGTTACTTTTGACGAGCAGAACGCACAGGGTGATTCCAACACCTGTTCAACAATCGTTAACAGCTTTGTTTCCAACAATGTTGACCTGATCCTTGCAAACGCAACTCCGGCTCTTCAGGCTGCAGCAGCCGGAACAAGCGACATCCCGATTCTTGGAACTTCTGTTACAGAATACGGTGTTGCACTTGGACTTGATGATTTCGACGGAACTGTAGGCGGAAATATTTCCGGAACAGCAGACCTTGCACCACTTGATGAGCAGGCTGCAATGCTTAACGAACTCTTCCCGGATGCAAAGAATGTAGGACTTCTCTACTGCTCTGCAGAAGCAAACTCTCAGTATCAGGTAGATACAGTAAAAGACGCTCTGGAGAAACTTGGATACACATGTGAATACTACGCATTCTCTGATTCTAATGATCTGGCTTCTGTTGCAACAACTGCTGCCGATGAAAGTGATGTTATTTATGTTCCTACTGATAATACTGTTGCATCAAACACATCTATTATCTATAACATCTGTATGCCAGCAAAAGTTCCGGTAATTGCAGGTGAAGAGGGAATCTGCAGCGGATGCGGTGTTGCAACACTTTCCATCAGCTATTATGATCTTGGTGTTACAACCGGTAAAATGGCTGTTAAGATCTTAAAAGACGGCGAAGACATCTCCACAATGCCAATTGAATACGCACCAAACTTCACAAAAGAATACAACAAAGATATCTGTGAAGAACTCGGCATCACAGTTCCGGATGATTATGTAGCAATCGGAGAAGCTGCTGAGGATACAGAAGAAGCATCTGATGATGCAGACACAGCAGACGAAGCTGCTGAGGAAACTGCAGATGATGCAACTGAAGAAGCTGCTGAATAATTCTCAAAAAATTTAACTTATATGCGATCAGCGGGAAAGGCGTTTATGCCTCTCTCGCTTTTCGCGTCTCAACAGGAGGAAATTACAAATGCAAATTATGACATTAATAGCTGCGCTTCCCGGTGCAGTCGCACAGGGTCTGATCTGGGGAATCATGGCGATCGGAGTTTATCTTACATTCCGTATTCTGGATATCGCGGACCTTACCGTTGACGGTACTATGTGTACCGGCGGCGCAGTGTGTATTATGATGATGCTCTCCGGACATAACGTCTGGATTTCTATGCTGGCAGCTACCCTCGCCGGAATGCTTGCCGGTCTTGTAACAGGAATTTTCCATACATTTATGGGAATCCCTGCAATCCTTGCCGGAATCCTGACACAGTTATCCCTGTATTCCGTCAACTTAAAGATTATGGGAAAAGCCAACCAGGCGATCAATGTTGACAAATATAATCTGCTGGTTTCCCTGCGTCATATTAAAAACACATCCTTTTCCAAGAACACAATTTTTATTGTAGCAGTTATGTGCATCGTTCTTATCGCTATTCTTTACTGGTTCTTCGGAACAGAGCTCGGATGTTCTCTCCGTGCAACAGGATGTAACCCGAATATGTCCCGTGCCCAAGGTATTAATACAAATATGAACAAAGTTCTCGGACTTATGGTTTCCAACGGTCTGGTAGGACTTTCCAGTGCACTTCTTGCACAGTATCAGGGATTCGCAGATGTCAACATGGGACGTGGTTCCATCGTTATCGGTCTGGCTGCAGTCATTATCGGTGAAGCAATCTTCGGTCGTATTTTCCGCAACTTTGCGCTTCGCCTGACAGCTGTTATACTTGGTTCTATTCTGTATTATCTGGTACTTCAGGTTGTTATCTGGATGGGTATTGACACAGATCTTCTGAAAATGCTGTCAGCCATCGTGGTTGCCCTCTTCCTCGCATTCCCATACTGGAAAGGCAAATACTTCAATAAACCAGTAAAAAGGGGAGGTAAATAATCATGCTGGAACTTAAAAATATCTACAAAACTTTTAATCCGGGTACCATTAATGAGAAACGTGCCCTGAACGGACTGAACCTGAAACTGAATGAAGGTGATTTCGTAACTGTTATCGGTGGAAACGGTGCCGGTAAATCTACTATGTTAAATGCTGTTGCAGGAACCTGGCCTGTTGATGAAGGTCAGATCCTTATCGATAACATCGATGTTACCAAACTTTCCGAACATAAACGTGCTGCATACCTCGGCCGTGTATTCCAGGATCCTATGACGGGTACTGCAGGTACTATGGGTATCGAAGAAAATCTCGCCCTCGCAAAGCGCCGCGGAAAAGCCCGCCTTCTCCGCCCGGGAATCACAAAAGCAGAACGTGAAGAATACAAAGAGCTGTTAAAGGTTCTCGGCCTTGGTCTGGAAGACAGACTTACCTCCAAAGTAGGTCTTCTCTCCGGCGGTCAGAGACAGGCCCTCACCCTCCTTATGGCAACACTTCAGAAACCAAAGCTTCTGCTTCTGGATGAGCATACAGCAGCTCTTGACCCTAAAACTGCTGCCAAAGTTCTGGAAATTACAGATATGATCGTAAACCGTGATCACCTTACAACTCTGATGATCACCCACAACATGAAAGACGCCATCGCACACGGAAATCGTCTGATCATGATGATGGAGGGTAAGATCATCCTGGACATTCAGGGTGAAGAAAAGAAGAAGTTGACTGTCAAAGATCTTCTGGATCAGTTTGAACGCGCCAGCGGAGAAGAGTTCAGTAATGACTCCGCTCTGCTTGGATAATTACATAAAATATTGTATAAAACATTTCTTTTATATGAGAGTACTCTTTCCCGGAGTGCTCTCATATTTATTTTATACTGTCTTTATCCATCAATACATTTCATAATTACGAATCAGAATCCGACCAAACGAATATTCGCACCCGATTCGCTGCCTGCTTATCACTGTTACTGTTATTTTTATCTGTTATTCATTCTTCATCTAATGATGTTACGCAAATAAATTTATGTGTTTCCCGATTATACTGATAAATTCTTGATGTCAAGTAATCTTCTTTTGGTGTAGCCTCTTTAATCGTATCTTGCAGGACACACTGCAGATCCTCGGGTTCTACAAATCTGTCGTTATGAATCATCACCTCATGTACACTGGTAAACACCATATAAAAATCTGAATCCAGCATATACGCCAGTTGTTCTGCCACTCCCGGTAGGAATACTGCAACTGCACCATTTGTCTTCTTCGTAGTACTCAGACAATTTCCCATGGCATCTTTTTTCAATTCGCATTTATCTCCCAGATTCATAAAACTCTCGCCCTCATATTCCGGATTAAAGATCATCTGCTCCCATCTGTAAATTCTCGGCGGGCTCATAAAATAAGTATTAAGAAGAGCTTCCTTAAACACCTCATCAGAGTCTTTTCCCCACTGTTCCAACATTCCCAGGCGGATCTTTGTACTTGTCACACAACCTTCATATTCTGTAACCTTCATATAAAGGACCAGTGCGATATCGCCCAAAGTCTTATAAACTGCATCCTGCAGATCTGCCGCATACTTATCTGCATTTAACAGACGGATAAACAAACGCGGCTTTGTTTTTTCATAATCTTTGATCACTCTGGTTTTTTCATAAATGTCAGCCTTCCTGATTCGATTCAGATCATCTGTAATCTCCGACATAATCTCTTCAAAAGAACTGCCATTCTCATAGGATTTAAACAATTCCTGTGTATAAAGTCCACAGACCTCCCACGCATCGTCATGCTCTGCAAACTTTACCAGCAGTCTGTCTCCTACGGGCGCAAACCTCCCGCCTTCTTTCTCAAAAGAAATATTCTCTCTTGGAATTCCTGTAGCCTCGTAAATACCAATCTCCAGTTTCTCTACGAATGTTTCATAGTCTTTCTGCATATTCAGTTTCCTTTCTTACTTTGAAAATAATGCGGGCAGGACGCCCTGATTTGAATGTTGATTCCCCTCACGGGTAAAAGAATATAAGGGAGCGAAAGCCCCCTTAAGAGTCGCTGTAGACATAGTATAGAATAGTCCCAGCCATTTGTAAAGAAAATTCCATCGACAAAACTTATTACAGTTTTTTTATATCTTTCAGATATTCCAGAAAGGCTTCACATCCCTCCACCACATCTGAATATGTGACATTAAACCCTCCTGTATACCACGGGTCTGCAATATCTCTCGGATTCTTGCTGTAATCCAGAAGAAGCTTCACCTTTCCCTGTGGATCTGATTTCAGTATTCTCAGCATATTTTTCAGATTCCAGTGATCCATGCCAAGAATATAATCATATTTGTCATAGTCTGCCTTCGTCAGCTGCACTGCACGCTTTCCCTTGCAGCTGATTCCATGCTTCGCAAGCTCCTCTCTCGCCGGAGGATAAACCGGATTCCCGATTCCATTCCAGATTTCCTCGGTGCTGGTTGCTGCAGATGCGATGTAAAACTGGTCTGAAAGACCTTGCTTTGAGACCATATCTTTAAATATAAACTCGGCCATTGGGGAGCGACAAATATTGCCGTGGCACAAAAAAAGTACCTTAATCATGCATTTTTACCTCTTTATAAGTGTTTATAAGTCTATTTTTTGTATAACTTGCACAATAAAATCAAGTTGTTGGCGACGTAAAACTACGTCACTCTACATAGGTTTTTAAGCAATTGGCGTACTAAATGAGGTACTCCAGCATGGATTTTTGCCCCATCCGTACTACCTGTATATGCTTTTACCCAAATCTTCTCAAGTTTTCCTGCTTTGTCTGTCCACCGCTGAAAGCTACAATCTGTGCCATGGATTCTTCGGCCTTCTCATAGCTGTTATGGGTGTAAACATTCAAAGTGACGCTGGCATCGGAATGCCCCATCAGATACTGCAGGCTTTTCAAATCCATACCTGCATTTGCCATGTTTGTACAAAATGTGTGTCGGAATACATGAGGTGTGATACGTGGAAGGGGAATGATATTTTCTTCATTGTACTTCTCGCACAGCCTCTGCACTACTTTCTGGACGTGCATGGCTACCTTTGGATTGCCATTTTTGTCCAGTAAAATAAATCCGGCGTATCCGTCTATCATGACTTCCTTTTTCTGTTTCTTTCGGTTGGAAAGAATGTTGTAGAAGCTCTCATAGACTTCATCGCTCATTGGTATGTAGCGACAGCCACATTCCGTTTTTGTTTTCTCAATATAGCGTTTTCCATCCTGTGTTCTGACCAGCTGATGATCTACACGAATTCTTCTGCGGTCAAAATCCAGATCTGCAATGGTCAGTCCGCAAAGTTCACTGATTCGCATCCCTGTTCCAAGCAATATCTTAATTTCATCCAGATATCTGCAGAAGTGTTTGTCATTCCTGGTGAACTCCAGAAACTGCTCCTGCTGCTTTGGGGACAGTGCAACTCGTTTCTGTGTGTTGTTCGGGATAATGTCCAAGCGGAACTCAAAAGGATTCCTGCGGATAATATCCTCGGTATAAGCCATCTGAAATGCCGGCTTTACCACACCACGGATACTTGCAATGGTGCTGTAGGAATAACCGTCATCATAAAGCTTGATAAACCACAGTTTTGCATCTGACATTTTAATGTCACGAATAATTCTCTGACCGAAAGGCTCTTTCTTCACAACACTCATCACAAACTTATAGCCTGTGGTTGTGTTGTAGCGGACACCACGCTTCAGGCTGATATAACGCTCCAGCAACTGAATGACCGTAATTTCGCCTCCGGCATAGTCAATCCCTTCGTGACGCAGCAATTTGATTTCATCTTCTTTCTGACGAAGCTTCATCAAATCCATATCGTAAATGGAACGACGCTTTTTATTGGCATCTGTATAACGGAATTCATACATTCCGTTTTTTCTTTGGCTCTCTCCTGTACGTAAAATACGTCCTTTGTTATCTCTTCTTTTTTCAGACATATTCAATCTCCTTTCTGATATGAAAAGAGCCCTGACATGACGTACATGCAACGAACGAACCAACTTCGCCGCATTCCTATTTTATCACATCAAGGCTCTCTTTTCTATGGGAATCTTCACATATTAATGGTGATTAAAGTGAGTAACACTGTTCTGTGAATTTATCCAGCTGTTTTCTTTTAATCAGTCGCTTTGTACCAACCCACAGCACAAAATCACATCTGTCATTGTTTGTGATTTCTCTTAATTTATTGATACCGATACCGGAATAAGCAGCAGCTTCTTCCAATGTGAGATTAGTCTTTTCCCAGATAGGAACTTCTTTCATATTCTTAAACCTCCTGTATTTAAACGATGAACTGGCAAAGTGGCAAACATTTTTATCTATAGGCTGTTTGCCGCTTAGTCCTGCCGTTTCAGCCATATCCACCAGTCTTTGCCTCGTCTTTCGCTTTCCAGCTTTTCTTTCATAGAATTTCTTACCATACGTACAGTTCTTTCGGATATGCCACGCTCGATGGCTTCTTTGTTCAGCTCTGCCACAGAAACTTCTCTGCCATCAGAGAGAAGCTCATAAATCAGTTTCATAGCCTGTTCCTGCTTTAGCTCAGCTTTTGTGCCATCACCGCCTGCAAGCAAATCTTCTGCAGAAATGTCATAAGCACCAATCCAGCGGAAACCTTTCTGGTCCCCCAGAGAAAAGGCCAATGCCTGTCCTGGTGGAGCCAGGGAGCTTTTCTCGTGGACAATTACTCGTGTGGTGGGGTCATCTTTGACTTTTCCCACAAATAAAATGCTTCGCACAACTGCGGCAATATCGATAGAGCCAAGTCCACGATAGGTGCTTTGTGCGCCGGACGCCTTATTCAAGTGACCAATCATTACAATGGCACAGCCAGTAGATTGGGCTATATCTGCCAGTTTGCGGAATACTGGTCTTACTTCATTGGCTCGGTTCATATCCACATTGGCTCCAAGAAAGGCCTGCAGTGGATCAATAACCATAAGCTTTGCATTGTTTTCTCTGATAGCCTTTTCAATGCGGTCGTCTGCCAAGGTCAGCGGATTTTCTGCATCGTCAATGACCAATACTCGTTGCAAATCAGCACCTGATGAAACCAATCTTGGCTTTACTGTGTCACCCAAACCATCCTCTGCTGTCTGAAAAATCATGTTGAATGGTTCAAAGGGTTCCATGTCGGGCAAGAACTTTTGATTGGTACAGGCTGCAGCCAGCTGCATGGCAAAGAATGTTTTGCCTTCACCGGGATTGCCCTGCACTATTGTCAGCTTTCCAAATGGAATATAAGGATACCAGAGCCAGTCCACTTCTGTCTGTTCCACATCGTTCATACAAATCATAGGAACGGATTTTGGAATCTTCTTCGGTTTTCTGACACCTATTGTCACATAATCATCAGTTGGTAAGCCGTTTCGTTCATTTATTAAATCTTCATTCCAATCTTTTGCCTGTGGCAGAAATCGGTATACCGATATCTCCTGTGGAATCAGTTCTGCCAATTTCTCTGCGGCATTGTTACCGGCTTCGTCATTGTCTGTGGCAATATAAATGCTTTCAATATTCTTGCGTTCAGAAAGAAAACGCTCCAATGCTTTCGGTGAAACACCACCGAGGGAAAGATAACTGTGTTCTCTCCACCCAGCCGGATATAAGGCAATATGGGATAACAAATCAATCGGTGCTTCAAACACAAACAGTTCATTCCCTTTCCCTCTGTAACAGAATCCGAAGGATTTATCAGAACCTATTACATCCATGCGAAACTTGTCCGATGTTCCCCTGCAGTGTGCATATCTGGGAATACCATTGATGTCTTTCCCAACAAACATAACATTGTGGTGCATCGCATCTTCGTAAATCAGACCGTCTGCAATAAATTCTTCCACTAAGTCTTTCGGAAGTTTTCTTTCTTCTGTCAGATACTTGATAATTCTTTCATTGAAATTACAGCGAAGTGGAAGTTTGAATTCTGCCTTTGGTATCGATTCCACAGCAATTTCTATTGCTTCTTCTCCAATCAGCATCTGCATAGCCTCCGGAAATGTTTTGTTGTAAAACTCCATTACAAAGTCGATAGGATAACCGCCTTTGCTTTGGCTGTGACGGAACCACTTGTTGCCTTTTACAGTAAGGCTGTCGTGGTTCTTCCATCGGTATTCTCTCCCGCTTTGAATAAGTTCTTCGCCCTGTGAACGTAGAAACTGCTCCAGGTTCACCTGATTTGCTCTGTTAATTTGTTCTTGTGTATAACTCATTGTTCCACCTCCTGATTACAATGTGGTTTCTTTTGTTTTATCGGTGTGCAGCATTTCGGGATGAGTTTCTCTCATCACTTTATCTACATCACCCTTGATCTGATATAACAATGTCAAATCCTTTTGCATAAGCTTGTAATTTTGATATTCATTTTCTCGCTGTGCCGACAGTTCAGAAAATTCTTTCTGCCATGCGTCCAGCGGAAAAGGTTCTTTTTCAAAACCTTTCTCTTTCAGTTTTCGTTTTACCATGTAGAACCTGCGAAGTTCACCTTCGTGTTCGGCCTTGTATTTTTCCTTGGCTTTGGCAAAACGATATTTTTCTTTTTTCAGCTCATCAAAGATAGGCTTCAATTCTTCATAAGTCTTAACATCTTCTATCAGCTGCTGAAGTTCTTTCATTCGCTGTTGTTTTTGATTCATGGAAGATTTACTGGCTTCCACTTTTTCGTCTACAGAAGAAAGATACTTTTCAAAATCACTGAGAGTAAGTACACCTCGCTGTTTCAGATAATTGCACTCATCCATGAAACGCTTCATGTTATTTTTCTTTGCTTTGGTTTTGCCTCTGGCATAAGTCATTGCAGTTTGATTACGCATGGTGTTCGCTTCACTGAGCAACTGCGCCAGATAAATTTCCTGTGGCTCTTTCAGAATTTCTTTCGCTTCCTGAATCCATTCTTTCAGTGCAGCAATGGTGGCTCGCATACTGCGAAGCATACGATTGGTAGCTTTAATCCAGCGGTTCAGTTCTCCCTTTTCAGTACGGATACCTTTCTTCTCCATTTTGCGAATGTGCGGACCTTCATGGACGGTTGGAATCAAATCCAGTCCCTGATCTACATAAGAGCGATGGTCGATGCGACAGTCCAGTCTTTTTTCTTTGAATTTATCATTGACCATATCTGCCCAGGCTTGTCGCCACATGTCCAGCGTTTCCGGTCTGCCCCAATTTGTTGTTGGAACAGCGTCAAACTCCCACTGACCATTTTCCTTTTTGATACGGTTACCGCTCTCATCCAGATGATATTCTCGGCGTTGTTTTGCTCCCCATGTTCCGTCTGCGTTCAGAGGACGAATAGGAACCAGAACATGAAAGTGTGGATTTGGAATACCGCCTTCATCTCTATCCGGCTTGTGAATCGCAAGGTCAACAATCATGCCATCAGAAACAAAGTATTTCTGAACAAATTCTCTTGCCAGCTCGATGTTTTCTTCCAAGGAAAATTCATTTTGCAAAGCCATGTCAAAGCTGTAAGCGAGCTGTGCATTGTAATTCTTTTCTACCTGTTCCACCTCATTCCATAATGTAGACCTGTCAAAAAATCTTTTTGGTGCGTGTTCCGGCAGAATAATCTCTGTCAGAATGACACCGCCTTTCTTGGTGTAATCGTGAGTTTCACCATCCCAGAGATTATGAAGTTTCTCACCGGCACGATAGGCGGCACTGGCAACAGCAGTTCGTCCTTCGCTGCGTTTGATTTGAGTTACATGGAAATGATATAAAGCCATTAACTATCACCTCCAGTTTCGTGTCTCTTCATAGTTTGTGACACTAACTCCTGCACTGCTGGTAAAGCAAAGACCTGTTCCATCAGAGTGTAAAACTCTACCTTAGTTAGTGAATCTGCTTCTTTGGAAATACTCTGGATGGCACCACCCATATTGCAAAGATGGTGAGTGCGCTGCTTATCCGCTTTCTTTTCCAGGTGCTTCTTTCGATTTTCCAAAAGCTGAATTCTGTGTTGATACTGCTGAACTTTTAATTCAGCTTCTTCTTTTTGCTTCAAAATGGATTCTCTTTTATTTTCCATTTTCTTATCCTCCTGTGAGTATTCATCCTTGCCATAAACAAGGTATGTAAAATGAGATAGGCGTCAGCCGCAAGAGTTACCTCTTGACCGGAATGAAATTCCGCAATATGTGAATGTGTTCAGACACAGGAGCATCTACTTTCGGAGAACGCACATACCGTAATTTAATAACCGGTATAGAAGTGCGCCCTTAGTTCCTAAGGGATTTTATCTTGTTTACAGTTTCAGCCTAATTCTTTCACCGCCAATTTTTTAGGGTATGCAATGTCAGAAACCGGACATCTCATGTCATTTCTGATTTTATCAACCTTATCGATCTGCTTTTATTGCCTGGTAGGTAGAATTATCTTTGATATTCATATTACCAGTATCAAAATTTTCTTTTTACCACCCATCAGGTTGTGCTTGTTACTACAGTCCAACAGGATGCCTTTGCTGTCCAATAGGCACTTGCTGTTGTTACCATAATCTTACCCGTACAACCGATGCAGGTCGATTGACTGGTAGACCGCACTTTGCTACCTAACCAATTGCTCATCTGCATAATTAAATTTTAATAGCACCTTCTTTATGGTAACAGAGCACACTCTGGCAGATTTCTCACCGTGATACGGTGGATTTAATCAGATCACTCTCTGTTTCAATTTTCTCATATGCTAAATATGCGCACCACTTCCAAGCAGTCAGGGTTACTATGACAGGTTGTCAGAGAATATAGCAAAAGAAAAAGCACCCAACTGTTAAGTTGAATGCTTTCACTGAATCATTATTTTGTTGTTTTTAACTTTTTAAGTTAAATTGCTTATTACTGTATTTAATTCATATTATGCGTGAAAACACACATAATTTCGGTCGTAAATTTTTACGATTGCTCAAATTTCAATCGTAAAAAGGCGCACTTGTCCCTGCAACACTCCCAAGGTCGTCCATTCGTCATACAATATTCATTCTCTATTTTTGTGCAGATGCACACTTTTAGGGAATGGCAGATATAAATCGAACTGCAAACATCCGCTTAGGAGTAGACGCTCTATCCTGCTGAGCTACGGAAACGTATTAAATTATTAGCAGAAAAACTACACAATTGCCCCTACAAAAGGGAATGGTGAACGTACTCTTAGGAGCTGACAGTTGTTTCCTCATAAGTCGCTGCTTGACATCTTTGTGTACTGTGGATTGCTCCTATATGATTGGTGATCCGCACACGAGTGATTGTCATTATGGACAACATTTTTCAGGTGCAAAACAGCTCTGTATGATTTCATTTCAGTTTCATAGGTATTCATTTCTCGGCAGCAATCAGTATAGCCCTGCACGGCGAACCGTCTGCACCGGACAGATTCAACGGTGCGGCATTCAAAAAATAAACACCCTCCGGCACCGCCGACAAACGAATTCCTTCCAGTAAGACAACATCGGCAGCCAAAAGCACAAGGTGCACAGCCATCGGTGCATTTTCCGATCCAACTGTCTGTGGTTCATTTCCCAAAAGCAAAATATCTGCAGATGCAAATATCTTTGCTGCCTCTAATGATACTTCGACATCACCTTTAATCAGAATCCTCTTTGCCGCTTCCGAATTCTGTATTTTTGCTTTTTCGATAATTTCTGTAGCATCATCACCAGTGACAATTCCGTGATGTTCTGCCACATAAGCCATCCCCACAAATACTTCCAGGCATATCTCATCAACTGTTTTTCCGTCTTTAATAAAATGGAATGGCGCATCTATATGCGTGCCGTTATGTGCACACATACTAAATGCGGTTAAATTATATACTTCACCTTTTTGCATTGACTTCAGCACTTTTTTCTCCGGCACAGGGTCACCGGGATATACTTCACAGCTGAAAACCTTTTGGGAAATATCATAAATTTTCATCGCATATTCTCCTTGTGCAATTCAAGTTTATTTATCCAATTATATCATGAAACCACAAAAAAGGCAGGGACATACCGCCCCTGTCAAAAACTTTTACTCTGCCGCTTCCAGCATATTTTCGATAAATATCCCGTAACCTCTCGTCGGGTCATTCACAAGAACATGGGTCACCGCACCGATGAGCTTCCCATTCTGAATAATGGGACTGCCGCTCATGCCGTGGATGATTCCATATTTAAAAAGTCACCCTAATCTCCATGTTGTATTATGCATGTTCAGCCAAATAGTTTAAAATTATGTCTTCTTCAAAAGGAGACAATGTACTATCGTAAATGTGCAATGCATCTATGTGATTAATTTCCTGTGGAAGCTCTTTCAAAGAAAAACCAAATGGTTCACTTCTCCTCTGTCGGCTCAAAGCACTATTTGTATTAGTTAGAATAAACCAATCACCATACATAGAATCCTCTGCTTTTAACAAAAGTATATTGAACCCTTTTCCTGCAGAATCTGTAACCTGACTCCATGCAACAATGTCTCTCTTTTTACATTGAGGTATATAATTCACAAACCTGTAACCCGAACCACCAAAGATACGATCTGTCGGAACTTGTTTTTTGAAATTCTCAGGGAAAACAACTTCTGTTTCAATAGAAATTCGTTCTATTGAAGGAGTTGTTATTTCATACAAAAATTTATCATTAAAATTGAAACCTCTGTTATTAACTTTAAATCCTTTTCCTCCAGAATATTGTAAATTAAAGCTTTCTACAAAAGTTTCAATTATATTAAAAACATTTGCTTCATACTGAGAATAAACCAAATTACAAGCATCTTCTTTTTCTTTTTGTTTCTTTTCTCTCTTGGAGCTTTCTTCTTGAATTTTTAAATCTGTTGCATTTCGTCTACTTAATGCCTTGGTTACTGCATCTTCAACATTTTCTGATGAAACTATTTTATTAATAGATAGTGCAGAAATAACACTGTCCCAATTATTAAATCTTTTTTGAGTGGGTTTCTCTAACATTTTAATTATTGCAGAAACCAAACTTTGTGGTAATGCCGGGTTAATTGTTGATGGATTTTTTGCTACTTTATATAAGTGTGCACTGCGATATTCGTTCAAATCTGCATTTTCCTTCAATTGATATGGATATGCTAATGTTGCCAATTCATAAAAAACTATTCCCATAGAATAGATGTCCATTTGAATCGTATTTCTATCATTGTTCCATCCTTCAGGTGCAACATATTTCGCAGAACCATAACCCTTAAGAGTCAACGTATGTGTAACATCACCAGATATTTTCGATAGTCCAAAATCACTTATTTTTAAAATCCCATCTTTTATTAGAATATTTTCGGGCTTAATATCTCTATGTACAAGATATTTACTTATTTCCTCCATGCCTTTAGCTAATTGCATAATAACATCTTGTAAAAAAGATAATTCAAACTGACACCCTAATTCTCTCTGCTGTTTTATAACATCTGCTAACGAACCACCATCAGCATACTCCATAATAATATATGGAGGATACTCTGCATAAGTAGTTCCATCATGCACATATAAATACTTAATAACATGATCAGAGGAAATCAGCTTGGCCTGTAAACACTCTTTTTGAAAAGACAATATATCATCTTGGCTTCCAAGGGATGATAATAATGTTTTCACAGCTACAGTATAGCCATCCCTTTCTCGATGAGCTTTATATACACAAGCAAATCCCCCACGACCTAATATTTCATCAAGAATATATGCCTCTCCCTGTTCATCTTTAACGATTGTTCCAACTGAAATTATCATATTTTTCCTTTTCTTAAATCTCAACTACATTAAACTTGCACCAAACTGTTCAATCGTAATTTCCGCATCACGATCTGACACAGGTTTTCCCATTGCTTTTTCAATCAATCCTAACAATTTTTTTGCTCTATCAACGAAATAGGCATCAAAATCATCCTTAACCAGTACGTCATAATCTACACAATGAGATTCTATACGTTCTTTGAGTTCTGCCTCTGTCAACCCACTTACTTTTTTAAGGATAGTTTTCGTGTATTCACTCGGGGCATTACCGCCTATAGAACGATTGGTGGCAGGAAGAATTGGTGTTTTGTTAACAATGGAATTATATCGTTGTCGTTTGATCCCTTGTTTCACACAATATGCTTCTGGAAAAATGTGATGTATATCAGGAGATTCCAACATACTATTCACAATATCTATAGTTGTGTCATTCATAAAATCTCGGCATTTTTCCTTATACAACAATGCCATAATTCCCTTATATGCAGCACTCAATCGAGTCTGCAATGTCAGCAATCTCGTTGATGCAAAGAAAGCACTATTTACAGTTCTTCCTGGATTAGGTCTTCCAAATACTTCGTCAACAACATCCTCAATATCATTGGCATACCTTGTTTCATTGGCACCGCCATACATCTCGCCCAAAATTCCACACCAATACCACCTGGACAGTACAGAAATGGTGTTGGCTTCATTACATTTGTTTTTACCTAAAAAGGCACAAATTGCAGCAAGTGGAATCAGCTGTGTTGTGTACGGCAAATCTCTCTGGCGAAAAACATACTGATATTTTAGTAAGAAGTCACGGGCGATTCTATATCCAGTCAATACCTGATCACGATTGGCAACATACGATTCATATGAAAGATTTAAAACATCTTTTTTCTTACAGCTTACTGTGCCAACTTTGCCAGCCTGTTTATCAATATAGCTGGTGTACAGAGCCACAGTAGTTAAAAAAGTAGTTTCGTCAATTCCGTCCAAGAGATCCGTCCTCAATGTATCATTGATGCCACGAATCTGCTTTTTGCAATCTTGCCAATCTTTTCGCAAGTCAAATTCCTGTGTTGCATATGTTGCGGTTACCAACTCAAAAACAGTCAGTGGAACACCACCGGTGTTTACATTTTCAAACACCTTACATACAGCCTCTCTCGGTGTCGTTTTATCCAGCGTTATAACAGGCAATTTGTAGCTCACGATTGTGTTGATAACTTCGCTTTGGAAATATTCAAGTAATTTAAGTGCATCTGCCTGACCAGTATAATACATCATGTATCCAAACTGCCACTTCATCAAAGCGTTGCTATCAAAAGCAATGTTTACGGGAAACATTTTGTGTTCATATTCCTTCTGTTGATCAGAAAGATCCAGTTTAACATCTCTATCAAAGTTTTCCTTGATTTTTCTGTCTGACGGAACAGGCAATACCGCATCAAAACGATCTTCATTTTCATCCATGCACTTTTCCATAGAAAGATAATAGTATCTTTCTATTTCCTTGCCCTTATCAGTCTTAGTAGCAACAGGATTTTTTGAGTATGTAGCCTGATAAATAGAGGTTAATCTCTGTTGTCCATCAAGTACCAAAAAATCTGGAGCTAAATCTCGTAATCCCACACCTTTGATTGTTCTATACTTAAATTTAATATCAGGATTACCATACTGTAAGCGCATAATTGCCCCCATTGGATAGCCCTGTGACAGGCTGGCGATTATGCCACGTATTCTGTTATCATCCCATGTCCAGTCTCTCTGAAACTCTGGGAGCTGTGTTTTTCCTGAATTTACTTCATCAAGAAGTTGACTCAGGTTTGTATCTAATGATGAAGGAGAAATAATCATCTCTTGCCTCCTTAATTTGCATATTTCTTAAAATTTTCAGCCTGCTCTAAAACTTCCTTATAAACATCATCCAGAGTAACAGGCGGATAATCAAATTCATCAAGGAGAAGAATCAAATCCACCTGAAGGTTTGCTTTAATATCTTCTCGGGTAGACCAATCGGTATAGCGAGATTTGTCATCCACAATGACTTTGATTCTCTTGGAAAGCTCAATCATCTTATCGTCAGGATATTCAAATTCATACTTCCTTGCGACTGCTTTCAGGATGTCATAGAACGCTTTCTCCTCATAGTCAATTCCCATTTCCTTGAAAGAGTTCTTTTCTTTCTTCAGTTCTTCCAAAAGCTGTGCAAGCTGCTCTGCGACATCATCCAGAACCTCATTAGCGTAGGCTTCATCACGACGGCGGTTATTGTATTCATCAACCACACGTTTAAGCCTGTCGGCAAATTCCATACCCATGATTTTATTAACCTTGCGGAACTCATCAATCGCCTGGGAAAGAAGTCTCTGCAAAATCTTGATCTTAGTGTTAGGCAACTGGATTGCGTTAATCTTGTCCATATATTCATCACTGAAAATATCAACAGAAATATGTTTTCCGGTTTCAAAAAGTTCTTCAATACCGTCCGACTGAATTGCACCCTCCAGCATTTCACGAACACGAGCGTTCATCTGTGCAATGTCAGGAGCATCGCCTTTTGTGAGCTTGAAAAGGATAGAACGTACAGCACAGTAGAAGTGGATGTAATCTTTATCCTCATCAGACAGTTTCTCGCTGGAGCTACAGAGATTAAAGGCTTGCTTCATTCTCTTAACCGCAGCCATAAATCGTGTTTCCAGTTCTTCTGACAACTGCACATATTCAACTGCTCTATTCAGACAAGCAAGCTGCTCTGTAGGAGAGCCATGGAAATAATCGTTGCTATTGAAGTTATAGAACATCTGGCCGAGGACTTCCAGCTGGTCCTTTACAATAACAACGTACTGCTCCACACCCTCAAATTCATCACATTCAAAGTTCGTGTATTTTTTCAGTGCCAGATTCATATTCTTTTTGATGCCAATATAATCGACAATCAAGCCCTTATCCTTGCCCTCACAAACACGATTGACACGAGAAATGGTCTGGATCAGCGTATGCTGCTGAATCGGCTTGTCAATGTAGATGGTATCCAGTTCAGGAACATCGAAGCCGGTAAGCCACATATCCACAACAATGGCAATTTTGAAGTTGGATTTCGGATTCTTGAACTGACGGTCGAACTCTTTGCGGTCATCCTTAGTGCCAAGCATATCGAAAAGCTCTTTGTCATCATCCTTGTTGCGAGTCATGACGAGCTTGAGCATTTCAATAGGCTTAAGTTCCTTTTTTTCTTTTTTACTTAACTCAACACCGTCGGTGGCAACTTTTTTCACCGCCCACTCAGGTCTGAGTTCAATAAGAATTTTATACAAATCATAGGCAATATAGCGGTTCATACAAACAAACATTGCTTTACCCGCTACAGTTGCACCCTCAGCTACACGGGTCTCATAATGATTTATGAAATCCTCTGCTACAGCACGAAGTCTGTTCTGATCGCCAATAATAACCTCCATATTGGCAACAGCTTTCTGACTTTCTTCAATTTGATGTTCATTTGCACCCAGACGTTCACATTCTTCGTAGTATTTTTCAATCTCACGAACTTTCTCTTGGTCAAGTGTAACTTTGGCGGCACGGCCATCGTAAACCAGATTGACCGTTATGCCATCACGAACAGATTCGGTCATGGTATAAGCATCTACCACAGGCCCAAACACTTCGATAGTTCCATCAACCGGAGTGCCGGTGAAGCCGACATAAGTAGCATTAGGAAGAGAGTCGTGGAGGTACTTCGCAAAGCCATATTTACGCTCTACACCCGCATCCGTAATGCGAACCTTCTGGTCAAGGTTGATCTGACTTCTGTGTGCTTCGTCAGAAATACAGATAACATTGGATCGGTCGGTTAAAAGCTGAATGTCCTCGGTGAATTTCTGGATAGTTGTCAGATATACGCCGCCGCTTTCTCTGCCTTGCAGTTCTTCACGCAGCTTGTCACGGGATTCAATGCTGACAACAGTTTCATCACCAATGTACTTCTTGGATGCGATAAACTGCTTGGATAGCTGATCGTCAAGGTCGGTTCTGTCCGTAATAATCAAAATAGTCGGCGAGTGGAAGTGAGAGCTTTTCATCAGCATACGGGTCAGGAAAAGCATGGTGTAGCTCTTGCCACAACCGGTCGCACCAAAGTATGTACCGCCCTTACCATCACCATCAGGTCTCATGTGTGCCTTTACATTCTCGAACAGCTTGTTTGCTGCGAAGAATTGAGGATAGCGACACACAATCTTAATATCCTTATCGGAACTGTCAGGGAAGTACACAAAGTCCTTCATAACTGCAAGCAGTCTGTCTTTACGGAACAGACCCTTTACCATCGTTACAAGGGAACTGATACCGTCCAGTTCCTTATCCTCGGAATTGATCTTTCTCCAGGCATAGAAGAAATCATACGGGCTGAAGAAAGAGCCATATTTATTATTCGCACCATCACTGATAACGATAAATGCGTTATATTTGAAAATCTCAGGGATGTCTCTGCGATAACGCACAGTCAGCTGCTTATACGCATCCATGATAGTGGTATTTTCTTTGACTGCGCTCTTGAACTCAAGGACAACGACAGGAATGCCGTTGACGAACACAATGCCATCAGGGATACGCAACTGGTTGTTGATACCCTCGATCTCGAACTGATTAATCGCCTTGAAAATATTGTTTTCGGGAGTGTCGAAATCAATAAGTTCAATATAGATGTCCTTCTGCGTTCTGTCCTCACGGTTTAGAATGAAGCCATCACAAAGCAGCTTATAGAAAGCCTTGTTTGCTTCATACAAAGTACCGGAAATATTACGCAGCATAAGGAGGATACCATCAACCTCACTCGGTGTGATGCCATCCTTTGCATAGCGGTTATACAGATACTGCTTCAGATCGTCTTGTAGCAGCACCTCTGTTCTTTCTCTGTGTATTTGGCTTCCATTCAAATGAATGTACCCTTCATCTTTGAACAGCTCCATAATCGACATTTCTAATGCGTGTTCATTAAAATTTGCCATTGTGTTCACTCCCTTATACCAAACAAGGAGACATCCCACCTTGTTTCCAAATTGTTAGTCCTATTTCTTTTTTGTTGAATTCTTCTTTGTGTAGCGTTCCAGATGTTTGTCCGCAACAAATAGTGCAAATTCTCTAAGTTGCGACACTGTAAACTGAAGTTCTGTATGAACAGGGGATCTTCTATCTCGACGATCCTTAATTATAATAGAATCTACAACTCCATTTTTGTTTTGAGGAGCAATGTTCATATGTGACAAAGCATTCTTTACAGTTCGAAATGTCTTGTCATCATCTGTACTATTTACAATAACACCCATGTTTTTGAGCTTATTGACACATTCTTGCTTAAATGAGCTCTGACCAGGCTTTGTACGTTCTGTCGGAAGGCTGACTAATCCCAACATACAGTTTAATAATAGTGTCACATCGTACTCAAAATCATCTTTGCACTGGGTCTGAACAATATTTTTTGTTCGTTCGACAAATTCCTTATCAAAGTATTTTATCTCCATTTTCGTTCCTCTCACATTACTATAGTATCTCTGCAATATATTGACCTTCATTTTTAGAGAATGTAACTTTTGCAGGAAAAAGTTTTATTCCCATAAGTGCCATTCCAACAACATTACAAGCCCATTCACTTAGTTCTTCTGGAAGCCTGAAACATACCGATTCACCATCCTCCAAAACCGTTACTGTTGGGATAAAATTCTGATCTACTCCAACAGAAAAAACTTCGAACGTCTGGGAAATTCCATGCAACGGCAAGAGAGGTTGCTTTTTGGAGTCAAAATATACCTTTCCGCCCCGCTGATTCAAATAGGACTCTTCATCAAAGGGGTTTACTGGCTCGACCGGCAGCTTGAACCTTCTCTGCTCGAAATATCTTGCCAACTGCTCACATGCAAATGCATTAAAATATTCACCTTGCATATCTATATCTGCACGAATCTGTTCAACCGATTCAAAATGGTTCATAAAGTTAAGTAGGGCATTGAATACAACCAAATCATCCGAATAGATACCGGAATAAGACTTGTACCAAGCAGGTTGCCACTCACATATGATCCTGTATAGCTTTTTATACAGCTCCAATTGAACTTCGTTAAGACAGAACCAGCCCGTGTCCAAAATCTTTTTACTTGTGCCCTCGTCCAGAGATTGGTATCGTAGGGAATCACACAATCCCTTCAATAACTTAGATATGATACCTGCCATCATATCTGCCATGCGAAGTCCCGGATACTTGGTGGAATTTGCTTCATCCGAATTATCCAGTCCAGTTTCACGGGCGGCTTTCAAGGTTTTACTTTCTTCTTCCTCTTTACCTTCCTTATCAATAAGTAAAGTATAATTCTGTATTCCTTTCTCTCCCAGATACTTTTTGAAGCCATCAAATGACATATGATAATCCCAATCAAGCTCCGGACTTTCAGAAATATCATCTAACACCAGTAAGATTTCTTGGAAGGCCCTCGTTTCCGCCTGCTTCAACTTAGGATTGTTCTCATTGCATTTAATCCTATCTCGGAAAAATTTCTTCAGCCGCTCTAAGAATTCTTCAGGGGACTCGTAGAGACACTTGATAATTTCCTGCGGGCGGTACACCACCAGCGCTTTTGTGATGGAGTATTTCATTAAGTCGGTATCAACGAGAAAACGGTTTCTATATCCATGAAAAAGCTGTAACACAAGGTATTCAATCTTGCTGCCAACCGAAAAGTAAATATGCGAATCTTCGTCAAAAAGGGACAGAAAATCACTTACAAACTTGGCATTCTGTTTGTTGATGGAGGCAAATCCGTGTCTAAATTGCTTTTGCTGGAACATCGTGCTTTTGATTTCGCCATTGCGATCTTTTCTGTCAGAATACTTTTCTTCAAAAGCAGCATGTCTCTGCAAAATTTCATTCTTTTCAGATGACCATCCCACAATCATAGTCACAAAATTGTCGTAATAGTTTGATGCACTCAAAGTATTATAGTTGATTTTTCTACTGTGTTCAGTTTCATCATAGTAGAATTCATATTTAGATGCCACAACTACGCCTCCTTCCCAGAATAATTCTTATACACTTGTCCAATGAATTGAATGGATGAACTCTGTTTGTTTTCTTGAATAATGCTTAATTACATATTCATAATTGCAGCCTGCATTATCAAACAAATCACCAATGTTATCAACATCATTTGCAAAAAGTCGGAAGTACTGAACGTCATACTCATCAAACGAGAGGTCCACACTTATCCTACAAGCTTTAAATTCTAATAAACTACAGCTTAAGTCATCGAAATATCGTGCTCTATCTGTACCTGTTGGATCTTGATATCGCATCTCATCATAGTCGGGCAGTATTATTTCATCCGGAATGTCTATTTTAAATACAATCATAGAATCCGACTTATCAACACGATGATGGCAGTATGCAAAGTATAGTGCAAGTGTTACCTCATTTGTAAGGTATACATATCCGTCTGTTGAATACCCGTCTCCATTTTCTTCTTTCGTAAAAAAACGCTCGCAATTCTTCTTTATCATTCTATCTTCAAAAATTTGTTGCGCTCTTTTATATGTGGTTCCATGATACAGTATCATAATCTTTCTCCAACTTGTAAGATAAATGATAATTTAGAAGCAACTGCACAAGCAGTTTTTGAAGATTTCTTTGCCGAGTATTATTCGGATGCTTTACCACTTCCTGATGGTTGGAAAAAGACAACTTTCTCTGAGGTTTGTCAAATCAAAGGCGGAAAACGTCTTCCAACTGATTGTGAGTTTACGAGTAATATTACTTCCCATCCATACGTTAGAATTCGAGATATGTATCAAGGGAAATATCTTGAACTTACCGAGGATTTTGAATACATAGACGAAGATGTATTCATGTATATAAAAAATTACGTTGTTTCTGCAGGGGACGTAATAATTGCTATTGTTGGTATTACATCTGGAGAAATCGCAATTATAGGCGAAACACTTGAAGGAGCTAACCTAACTGAAAATTGTGTTAAGCTAACAAAATTTCAAGGTGTAACAGCAGAATACATCTACTGTTACTGGCAGTATCTCCGTAAAAATGGTGGTATTGAACCTTTGCTGGTGGGAGCTGCACAACCTAAGCTACCGATGTATAACATCCAATCGGTTCCTGTTATTTTACCTGACGAATCTTCGCTGTTCAAATACCAAGAACTGTCAGCACATCTTGCCAAAGGAATCCGTAACAATATGCAAGAAATTAAGTGCTTGAGAGAAATGCAACAACTTATAGTTTCTCGCATATCAAGCTACTAAATTATCATTTATCTGCTTCTTTAATGCGATTCTATCTGTAATTGTTCTGTATGCTTTTACAATATTTCTCTGCTCCTCAATATCAGGGACAGGTAATTCAACCATACACAATTCATTCCAGTCGAAAATTTCCCTAACACTTCCGTGGGACTTGTATCTTGCATATCGGTCAAATTCAGGTCTGCTAAACCAAAGCATGAGGTATTCAGGGTCTAATTCTTCTTTATTCACAACCTCAAACACTGTATATGAACTGGAAATAATACAATCATCACCTTCTAAATATGCAATAGATATTTTCTCTCCATTTCGTGATGTTACTGGACCATACGCAAATTGTCCCGTCTGTACTACCTTATACCCCGACAAATCTGTTCCCACAATATTGGCAATAGACGGAATAAATCTTTTCTCAATACTAACGCCAAGCAAATTAGTAATCGCTAAATCTCTATTCCTTTTGTCTACAAGTCGAATGTAGTTGCCCAAAACTTTATAATTCGTTTTCATTATTGACACCTCAACCTATGTATTTTCTATGAGCGATTTTTACATTACTCTGTTTAACCATTGCATACTGCAAGGTCGTATCTATTCTTTTATGCCCTAAGAGCTGTTGAAGTTGCTCTATCGGCATTCCTTTATCAATAGCCATAGTCGCAAGAGTCCTTCTGAATTTATGCGGATGTACTTTATTCAACCCCAAGCGTTTCCCAATCTGTCGTAATCTTACCTCAATTCCTCCAATAGCCATTCTATTATGAGGGGCTTGAAGTGAAACAAAGAGTGCCGGATTGTTGTCCGTTCTTTCTGCCAAATAATTCTGCAAATGAATTTTTGTCCTGGCATCAAAATATACTATACGCTCTTTATTTCCTTTTCCAAACACAACACATTCTCTTTCATTGAAGTCTATGTCCTCTCGATTCAATAAAACCAATTCGCCCACTCGCATTCCTGTCGATGCAAGCATATCAATCAATGCTAAATCTCTTAATTCTGTGCAGCTATCACGCATAATTTCTAAAGCTTCATCAGAATATGTCTCTTTAACATTCGTTCCAGTCTTAACCTTGTGTATTCGTCTGACAGGACTTTTCAAAATATAATCTTCATCTTCAAGCCAAGAGAAGAAACTGGAAAGAATTCTTCTGATATTATCTATTGTAACTCGACTGGAATTTTTTCGTGACTGATATTCAGTAAGGTAATTACGAATATCGTCCGTAACAATATGTTTAATACTCTTGCCAACCTCATCTATCATCGCTTTGATGGTAGATTCATAATACTTTAAGGATTTCTCAGAACATCCCTCAATACGTTTTGCCGAAAGAAATGACTCAACTAAGCTCTGCTCGGAGAGTTCCTTATTCTGTTCGTTTTCTGTTACCTCATAATTGAAAAGGGCATTTTGTAATACCTCTTGTAATTTCTCCGATTGTGCATTATTCAAATAAGGTAGCATTCCTTGAATAATATCGGTAATAAGATTTTGTTTCATAGTCGTTTCTCCTTTTGAATTATTAAGAGAACGACTACCAGTGGCAGTCCCTTGTTTCAACTCTCGCCACTGATGAGAGTTTGCAGATTTACTTGCCAAACAAAGGGGTCGTATTTAATAAAGTTTCCTTGTCTGTAAAAAATTGTTCTGCGTTAATTTCAATATCAACCTCTGGTCTAAAAGTCTGAATATCAATACATTCATCCAATTCTGGAACATCATATCCTTCGGCAATGAAATCAAGATTGATAATTTCTTCTGTAAATCTCATGCCCAATTTCGTTTGATGATTCCAAACTATCTTTATCCAAACGTCTTCGCTGGATTGACAAAATTGTACGGAAGAAATATCACAACTTAAATCTTCTCCGTATATAGAACGAAGCCATTCAATTACTTCAATATATTCGTACCTTTGGTCATAAACTTTACTCATTGGAATCCTCCTGTCGTGTAAATGATAATTTAGTGGCTTAACGGCTGAGCTTTGATAACAAGGACTTTTGAAGAATCATAAGGGTATCAATTTCCTTTGCATTGTTGGCTATCATAGCCGAAATAGCCTGTCCTCGTTTACCAAAATTAAGTAAAGTTTGGTCGTCTGGAATTGTAACAAGGAAACCATTCAACAAGTCCTTTCCAACATTAGGGAAAGTTGACCCCGTTGCTGCCGCAAGAACTTCTTGCAAGCTGTTGTCAATCATAGCCTTAATAAACCAATTCAAGCCAGCATCCTTTTTGTGACGAATTGCTGCTAAACCACGCCCTATTGCATAGGACTGATTAGCCCAATTCATTCGACCAGTTGTTGAGCCACGAACGCAAAAGAGCAGGTCGCCATCGACACAATATTTTTTGCCATTTGTTGTCCATTGAACTGGCGTAGGAGAATAAAAACCAAACTCTGTAGGTCCGTTTAACAAGGGGTCGCCGATTTCCTCATTATTGCAATCGTCGCCCTCTGGAGATTGCCCCATAATTACAGTTGCAACCTCAGAAAACGGTGCGATTTTCCATCCACTTGGAAGGTCGTCATTTGATTCAGCAGTAAAAAACTCTTTGTATATTGCTCGGAGAGTTTCTTCTAAATTATCATTTATCTGCCTCTTGATAGCAATTCGCTCTGTAATTGCCTTATAGCTTCTGACAATTTCTCGCTGTTCTTCAATCGCAGGAACAGGTAGTTCCAATCTGCAAATATCGTCCCAGGTGATGCCTCCACGAACGCTTCCGTCTGTGTGGAGCCAGCAAATTCGGTCGAACTCTGGTCTGCGGAACCACATCATCAGATAGTTTTTATCCAACACATTTTCATCAATAATCTCAAACATGAAGTATGCCGGTGATACGATTGCAGGCTCATCTTCCTCATACAATGCAACCGGAAGTCGTTCATCACGACCGACGTGCATAGGGTTGCAGGCAAACTTGCCCTTGGTGATCAGTTTATATTTACTCAAATCCGTTCCGATAACATTTGCCACAGAAGGCATAAAGAACTTATCAATGTTAATACCCAGAACTCTATCGGTTATGCTGTCCGTGTTACGGTTATCAATCAAACGGATATGGTTTCCTAAAATATCATAATTTGATTTCATAGCCCAACTCCTTAAACACAGACAGGAGATCTGCCTTGGATTTTTCTTCTGCAACAAGCAACTCAGCCAGTTCGGTCTGCAATGCTCTCATCTTTGTATCAAAGTCGATATTCTCATCACGGTTTACAAACTCAATGTAACGACTCGGAACAAGGGTGAATCCTTTTTCTTTCACTTCATCGAAAGATGCAGAGTAGCAGAACTCAGGAACATTTTCGTATGTTTCTTCAAAACCTTCCTGCTGCCAGTTGTGGTAAACTGCTGTAACCTTGGCTCTATCTTCTTCGGACAGTTCGATGTATTTCTTTTCATAAGGACTGCCCATCTGACGCAGATCCATAAAGAGAATTTCTTTTTCTCTGTTACGGTAGCGTTTCAGCTGGCCGTTCTGTTCCACAACACGAGCTTTCTTATTCTTGTTCAGAATCCAAAGCGTAACGCTGATGTCAGTTGTGTAGAACAGGTTTCTCGGCAGTATGATAATTGCTTCAACGAGATTGTTTTCAATCAGCTGCTGTCTGATTTTCAATTCGGTGCCATCATCGGAAAGTGCACCGTTGGCAAGAAGGAATCCGGCAACACCATTCTGAGACAGTTTGGAAACGATGTTCAAAATCCAACCGTAGTTTGCATTACTGGTAGGCGGTACTTCGTATCCATTCCAACGAGGATCATCAATCAATTCGTTAGCAGCTCGCCACTCTTTCTGATTAAAAGGAGGGTTCGCCATAATATAATCTGCCTTGAGGTCTTTATGCTGATCGTTGGTAAAAGTATTCGCAGCCATTTCACCAAGATTTGCAGCGATACCACGAATAGCCAAATTCATCTTTGCCAGTTTGAAAGTAGTGTTGGTGTACTCCTGACCATAGATAGATACCTTCTTCTTGTTTCCGCTATGTGCTTCCACGAACTTGATGGACTGAACAAACATACCACCAGAACCGCAGCAAGGGTCATAAAGGATGCCGTCGTAAGGCTCTAACATTTCAGCAATCAGATTTACGATGCACTTCGGTGTGTAGAACTCACCCTTACCTTTACCTTCAGCAAGCGCAAATTTACTGAGGAAGTACTCATATACTCGTCCGATGATGTCGTTCTCTTTGTCATCGGTGTTAATACGATTGATCTCATCAAGCAGGGACGCCAGCTTTGCAGTATCAATGTGCAAGCGGGAATAATAGTTGTCAGGTAATGCCCCTTTTAATACAGGGTTGTTTTTCTCGATCGTGTAAAGGGCGGTATCAATTTTCAGGGCAATATCATCCTGCTTTGCATTGGCAATAATGTAAGACCAACGGCTTTCTTCAGGAAGATAGAAAACATTCTCCTGAGTATAGAACGGCTTCATATCAGCGAAGCGCTCGCCGTGTTTTTCAATAATTCTTCTTCTGCAATCCTCAAACTTATCACTTGCAAACTTGAGGAAGAACAGACTCAGTACAACGTGTTTATATTCCGCAGGCTCAACAGAACCACGGAGTTTATCAGCACTTTTCCATAGTGCTTCTTCCATACTTATTTCTTTTTTAGGTTTAGCAACTCTTGCCATGTATTTAATCCTCGTCTTTCCTTAATACGTAATCCTAAAATAATCCAAATACGCTTTATATTTATCCTGTGCTGTCAGACAAGTATCTATTAGGAAACCTTTTTCGTTGTTCCACTCTTTTAAGCCACGGTAATAATAAAGTTTCAAATTATCTTCGATGATAAACGGAACGATATTATATTTCAGACACTCCTTAAACATAATCAGTCTGCCTACACGGCCATTACCGTCCTGGAACGGATGGATACGTTCAAACTTCACATGGAAGTCTAGAATATCTTCAAATGTCTTTTCTTCCTTGGCATTATACTCTGTCAGCAGAGCTTTCATTTTATCGGCAACTTCTTCCGGAAGGGCTGTATCCATACCACCGACTTCATTCGGCAATTTCTTGTAATCACCAACAACAAACCAATCTTTTCTGGAATCACTGGTTCCGTTCTTCAGAATAAGATGAAGCTCTTTGATAAATTTCTCTGTCAAAGCTGCCTTTGCGTTATCTATAATCATATCAATGCAACGGAAATGATTTGCTGTTTCAATCACATCGTCTACATTCAGCACTTCATTTTCTATACCAATGGTGTTGGTTTCAAAGATATATCTTGTCTGATCGTGAGTCAGACGGCTGCCTTCGATATGGTTGGAATTGTATGTCAAATCAATCTGTGTCTTATGATAAATGCCACCGGAATACTTGCTCGCTTTCTGCTCCTGCAGAATATCCAACAACGTAATCGGCTGTTCCTTTTTCTTGTTGGAACGCTCCGGTTTCTCTGCATTTTCAGGAATATTCCAAGTCTTGCCGGTAAGAAATGCGCCTGGCACACGCCCCTGGGCACAGTAGTTTCTGACGCTGCGCTCTGAAACATTCCATTTTTTTGCTATTTCAGTAACTGAAAGGTATCGCATCTGCTCTCCTCCGTTATAAATCGAATCAAAATTTACACTTTATTATGATATAGTATATCACATTATCGGCAACATATCAAACTTTCATCTCGCTATTTCGTTTTATTTTTGCCGTTTCCGATATCTTTTATCTTTTTCCATCACCGCAAAATACATAAAAGAGTGTTGAGAATCACATTTTTATCAATTTTCATGTGATTTAGCTGCAATTTTATCGATAAAGAAACCAGCCCGTTTCCGAGCTGGTTTCTGCTAATCATCATGTGTCACTTCCAACAAACATCGTTTCTACGTTCCGCTAATCCTTTAAGACCTAAGAATGAAGATGGTTCTGCCTTATAGAAATCATTTTTCTTTGCTCGGAACCTCTTTGTTCCATTCATTATGTAACACGCATCTATTGCACGAGTAACTCCTACATAATGCAAATTAAGTAGTTGTTTTATTTCCTCTGCATCTCCCCACTCATCAGAAATAATATATTTATACATATCCATATGAAATACAATATTGAACTCAAGTCCTTTGGATTTATGTAACGTCATAATCGTAATTTCATTGTCTTTTGCAGGTATATAGTTTTGAAGTAACTCCGTATCCTTTATAATCCCCTGTAACAGTTCTAAAGCTCTCTTATCTTTCTTTCCTGGATACATCAAGTTAGCTATCTTCTCAAACTCATCCAACACAGCCAACATATTCGCTGGTGAGCTTTTGAAAATTTTGTCACACCACATAAGTGCACTATGGTATTTTTCGGGATCTAATTCTTCAGAAAATAATTGTTCCGCATAATCCACAGGAAACGTATCAGGTTCAAACTTTGCAACAAGTAAACCTCTAAACAATCTCCCCCATTCAGAATTATTTCTATCCAAGGGCGTTTCATTAAAAACTTTATGAGGAGTCCCTATCGCTTTATCCAAAACTTGTATCGTTCCGCTTCCTCTGCATAATATTGCTATTTGATTATTTCTGTTAATATTATACTTTTCCTTTATCTTAGGAATTGCTAAATCAATTTTGTTTGCGATATCCACTTCATTTCCCATTATGGAGACCTTAAATACTCTTTTATCCTCAACTATTTCTTTAGAAATTCCGAACAGGCATAAAGAATATTCAGAAATACTTGGATGACATCTATGATTTTTACTTAATTCAAAATGTTTAAATTCGGAATTTCCTATCAACTCAAGTAAATATCGAGGAAATCTATTGCTAAAGCCATAAATCGCCTGATTTACATCTCCAACAGCTACCCCAATAATCCCCACCTTACATAATGCAAGAAATATATCATGCTGTATTTTGCCACAATCCTGATATTCATCAATAAACACATGTGAATATCGAGATTGCAAATACTTAATAACTCCGGGAACCTTATGTATTATATACATTGCAATTTCTCCAGATATATCCAAAAAAATTTTACCCTCGCTTAGTGCTTTTTCCAGTAGCATTTCTTGCTCTTTTGTCAATTCTCCTGTAATCGTTTGTAACTCAGAATAATAAGATTCTTCCTCAGAAAATTCTGTCACTTGATACTCTGGCATTACACAAGTTAAATGACTTGCAAACGGAATAATTATTTCTGAAATATAAAACTTATCAATCGTTCCAAAAAAGGAATGTTTTGGATCTATCCCCTTTCTCTTGCATCTTTTTTTAAGTTCGTCACTCGCCTTATTAGTGAACGAGATAGCAATAACACCTTTATAACTTGGAAGTTCTAACAAGACATCTCCTATTTTTTCTACAATCGTGTATGTCTTACCTGAACCAGGATTTGCAGTGACAACAATATTCCCATTATGATTTAATATCGCTTTTTGTTCTTTAGTTGGTTCATTAATCATGTTCTGGACGAATCCTTTCTTCCACATTATTCTTAAGTGAAATCAATGGTTTAGAAATATCATCTTCTCCCAATACTTTCAATTCGGAATGCTTATCACTCAAAAAATTCATCATATTCTTCGCTTTATGTGTTTGCATTGCTTTTACCAGTGATTTGTCTGTTCTTTTTTCATAATAATTTTTCAGAACATTTTTGAGTGAACTATGTGCCAAATCAGTTTCTAAATCCACATTTGAAAGATATATACCATACCTTGCAATATTATCCCTAATGAATTTATTAAGTTCTATTGCCGGCTTCGGCGGTTTCTTTTTATACTCCCATTCATTCTCATTAATATGATCTTCCCAATATTGAAGTAATTTGTTATCTACATCTTTAATCTGAGATAAAATCCCCATAACACGAGATACACCTGCATAATAATTTTTTGTAGGTTGCTTATTGGGTTTTGCAAAGATATCATTATCTGTTCTCATCACCCAAGGAATATTCAAAGCATCACATACAGCAATATAAGGTTTAAATCCTACACCTTCTACAGACAATACTGAAATATTTAATCTATCCATATCAATCCCTATCGCCTTAGCCAATGCCGTATAAAACAGAACTTCAGATACCCCTTCAACCAAAAAGACACCACTTGCAAAAAAACATTCTGCCGAAAGAGCATTTAATCTATATCCAAATTCCTCAAAGATTTCTTTTAACATATCGCTACACCCACCACATGCGGCATATGTTTTTTTCTTTGATGTATATAGACGCAAAATATTAGATGCTGCAAATTTTGCAGCTATATGTGGCGAGTGTGTTGTAATGAAAACTTGCTCTCCAAACTTTTCTTGAATATATGCTGAAAGTTTACGCTGTTGATGAGGATGTAGATGAGCCTCAGGTTCCTCTATTGCATAAAAAGTAACATGATCTACATTCTTTTGAATGTTTTGCTTTGCAATCCACGTAGCTAAAAATATTTGATTATTTCTTCCATCTCCCCCAATAGATAATAAATTCTCTCCTGTAGAAAACGATAATGTCAAATTATCTAACAACTTACCTGCGTCACTTTCTCCTGCAATAAACCTTATTCTTTGATCTTCATTATCAACAGACAATTCTGCGAGTTCTGTATTTACATTTTCCAAAGCAGAAGCCACATAGTTTAATGAGCTAATCTGATTATTGATTGCATTAAGCTTATTTTGGATATCCTCAGTTTTTTCTTCATCTTCTTTCTTTTGCTCCTTTTTCAATAATTCTTTTGAAATCTGCAATATTTGTAAACGCTCATGCCTTAAAAATTTGAATAAATCTCGATTAGTATCTACATATTGCATGTTTAATCGTTTTATATATTGTCTCGTAGGGTATTCAATTAAAACATTTTCATCATATCCCATCCATATACTATATTGACCATTTTTACTATTTGTGTAACGTATTAGCACAACGCCATCCTTAACACAGCCGCCAAATGTACTCAAGAGACATTCTTCCGTTACATCACAAATGGTTGCAGTAATTTCAATAAAATCCGCATCAGTATATGCATTATAATCACTATCGTTCAACTCCAAATCATGTTCACTGAGCGATTTATCAAACAAAAGTCTCATTGCATATAGTAGATTTGTTTTCCCAACATCATTTGCACCGATTATCAAAGTCTTTGGCTGAAATACTATTTCTTCATCTGCAAAATTACGAAACCCCTTAATGTGTACTTTTTCTATCCTCATATTGCTGTACTCCAATCATATTAGTCTGTTTTCCGCTATTTACATTTTACCATATAATTATAAATAAACGAAGAGCTGAGTTCTCAAACCCAGCTCTTTAAACACTTATTTACAAATCAATTCCCTAACCACTACTTCCTCCGCCATAGCCTTCAGAAGATTCATATGCTTTACCCAATCCATAGCGGCTGTTTCCTTATCCGGTGCCGGATTCTTTTCAAGCAGTCCCGCCATAATCACTTCCACTCTTTTCTCCGCAATCTCCTGCACTTCATACAGATGCGGGAACAGCTGCTCCGTCAGTACCAGACCATCAAACAGGATTGGTTTCTGTTCCTGTAGAAATGCCCTGCGCATCCTGCCATATTTATTCAGTCTCTTTTCTTCAACAGGCTGTAACCTGATTAACGGAATTAAGTAGTCTCCTGCCCCTGCAAATGCAGGCTCATTGTACTTTAAAACTTCATTATTCTTCTGTCTACTCATGTGTAAATCCTCCGTGATTTTATAATTTTTCACGGCGATTTTTTGGGTTTTTCACGTTCAAAACAGTACTGTCACATCAGGGATTTTCAAAAAATTTGGCGTACAAAATGGCGTACCCCGGGGTGTTCGAGTGCCGATTTTCCTTGATTTTACTGGGTTTTTCGAGGGTGTGTTCATATCCTGCCGTGGCAGACAAATAACACACTTATCATTGCTTAAAACTCCTTGAAATGCTGTATTTACGCTGTTTGCAGGCATT
>ERZ1106969.555-NODE-555-length-37626-cov-4.866067_pt1 | contig 37626 bp, 58 predicted proteins | sample MGYA00403685_ERZ1106969 | MGnify/ENA primary metagenome ERZ1106969 (study PRJEB35170, sample SAMEA104062416) | human gut metagenome | biome: human gut; feature: human-associated habitat; material: faeces | place: Denmark | collected 2012-05-18 ... | reverse complement strand
TCGGCTGTTAACCGATGTGTCGCAGGTTCAAGTCCTGCTATACCCGTTGTGGACTACTGCAAGGTTCCTCCTTGTGTTATAGAATCCAGTAAAGTTGCCAGGTTACGTATTTCAATTTTGCGGCAGTCCTATAAATTTTAAAAACCTCTGAAAAAAAGCATTGACATATGGTTAACCATATGATATTATATACTTGTAAGGAGGTGAGATACAGATGAGCAAGAAACGAAAGAAAAAAAGAGAGCTTGCCAAGATTGATAATCGAATCGTTAATCGCAACTGGGGCGCTATTAACTGGGATTGCCAATCTTATAGAAGCTCTCAAATAGGGGACGGGGCGAAAGCCCCAATCCTTAATAGAAGTATAGCTCATCTTGGAAGAAATGAAAAGAACTAAATTCGGAGAATTGTTTTTATTGTTTGCAATCGTTTATTTTGTGGCATCTGATAAAAATATCTATTCATCCATTTTTCTTATTTTAGCATCTGTTTATTTATTGATAGACATAGTACCAAGACTGTGGAAGGAGTGGAAGAAATGCCGGTAGGTAGTCCAAAACCTCAAACGATTGCATCGGAGAAGTATCAAAAGAAAGCAGGATGGATGACAAAGGGTTTCAAGATAAAGCGAGAGTTAGCGGATGAATTTGCAGAAGCATGTGAAACTGCAGGAGTCAGTCAAGCTTCAAAGATAAGCGAACTTATGAAAGGATTCATAGAAGAAGTAAATAATGGAAAATAGTAGAGAGCATCTGGCGAAAGCCGGGTGCTTTTCTGCGTCCTGAGCAAAGACGATAAAAGGCTCTGGGCAAAAGCCTACACTGTGCGACATCGCACAAATATAGCAGGATAGAGCAGTGGAAGCTCGTCAGTCTCCTTAGCTGAAGGTCGAAGGTTCGATTCCTTCTCCTGCAATTGAGGTGAGAATATGACAGAACATGAGATTGAATTTGTAAAGAAATGTATAAGAGAAAATATCCACAGATTCTATACATGGGGCAAGTGGAAAGCATTGAGAGAACAGGTGTTAAAGCTTGATAAATATGAATGTCAGTTATGTAAGAAACGTGGAAAGTATACAAAGGCAACGACGGTTCATCATGTGAATTATGTAAAAAAGCATCCAGATAAAGCATTGGAAATCTGGTACAGCTTCAGAGGTGAGAAACGGAGAAACCTGATCAGTCTGTGTCATGATTGTCATGAAGAGGTTCATGGATATCGAAAGCAAAAGAAAAAAGAACCGCTGACAGAGGAAAAATGGTAAAGAAGAATCAAATTGTCAGGATACCCCCGGTCGAAAAAAATCGGGTTTTAATTTGCCACGTAGAGACCGGTGGGTGCTCCCGACAAAAGAAATTTCTCGTGCGCGCGTGACGGAGGGGGTGGTATAAGGGCGAGAAAAACAAGAAAAGAATTATTGCGAGTGGAAATTAAAGAGGACCTTCTTGATCAGCTGGCCCGGAATGGAACCACAGGGAAATATTACATCGACTTGGTCGATAAATATATGGACTTCTGGGACCTGGAGAACGAACTGATCGCAGACATTAAAAAGAGAGGCGCTGTCGTTGAATATAATAATGGAGGAGGTCAAAAAGGGCAAAAGAAAAATGACTCGATAGATCAAAGAATTAAGGTCAATGCTCAAATGCTTAAAATACTGGACAGCCTAGGAATTAAGCCGGTTGGCGATGATTCGGGAGATGATGAAGATGAGCTGTAACATACATCCATATATTCAGGAATGGATTGATATAGTTGAGAAAAAAATCTATGCGGTATGCGAAGAGCAGGAGCTGCTTGTCGCGCATGTAAAATGGTGTTTTGAGCATGAAGATATTTATATAGATTGTGATCAGTTGGAGAAATATATCGGGATGTCAAAATACTTCCCGTTTGTAGAAATATTTCCCTGGCAGAAGTTTGTGATCGGACTTCACGATTGCACATATTGGAGAGAATCCGGGCTTCCAAGATGGCCGGATTTATTCTGTATGTTGGGGAGAGGAGCGGGAAAAGATGGTACAATTGCGCTCGAATCAGTGTGTTTAATGTCCCCGCATAATGGAATCAGAGAGTACGATGTAGATATCTGCGCCAATAATGAGGACCAGGCAATGCGTCCAGTCCATGACGTGATAAACGCATTTGAACGACCGTCTGTGATAAAGAAATTAAAGAAATTCTTCCGATGGACGAAAGAACAGGTTTTATGCTTGAAAACAAAGTCTATTATGAAGGGAAGAACAAACAGTCCGAAAGGAAAAGACGGTCTTCGTTCTGGAATCTGTATCTTTAATGAGATCCATCAATATGAAGACTATAAGAATATAAACGTCTTTACGACAGGACTTGGTAAGAAGAAACATCCAAGACGTTCTTACTACACGACAAATGGTGATGTGCGGGAAGGACCGCTGGATGATCTGCTGGAAACTTCCGAACAGATATTACGAGGTGGCGAACCGGATAATGGGTTATTACCATTTATCTGTAAACTGAATAAAAAGGAAGATGTGGATAAGGAAGAAAACTGGCCAATGGCAAATCCATCGTTGCCGTATCTGCCAAGTCTTATGGAAGAGATCAGGAAAGAATACAGAGAATGGAAGAAAAATCCGAGAAGACTTCCGGCATTTATGACAAAACGAATGAATATTCCGGAAAACGCGGAAGAAATGAGTGTAACGGAGTGGGACAATATCAAAGCGACCAACGTCTTACTGCCGGATCTGGAAAGATGGAGCTGTGTATGTGGAATTGACTATACAAAATTAACAGATTGGGCTTCCGTAGATCTTCATTTCCGAGATGGAGATGAACGGTTTGACATCAGCCATTCATGGATGTGCCTAAATTCGAAAGATATTCCGAGGATCAAGGCTCCATGGAAAGAATGGGCGGATTCCGGAAGACTGACGCTTGTAGATGACGTGGAAATACATCCGTCATTGCTTACAAATTATATACAGGAAGCAAAACGCACCTACAATATCAAAGCTTTAGCCTTGGATGATTTCCGTTTTGCATTAATCGGAAAATATCTGCAGGAAATAGGATTTGATATGAAAGTGAATAAGAATCTGAAGCTGATCCGGCCATCAGACATTATGAAAGTGGCACCTCTGATCGATAGCTGCTTTGTAAATCAATGGTTGCGCTGGGGAGATGCTCCAGAATTAAGGTGGGCCACCAATAATGCAAAACTAATCAGGCATGGAAGAAAACCAGGAAAAGAGGATGATGCCGATATGGGAAATTATGTATATGGAAAAATAGAAGGAAAAAGCAGAAAAACAGACCCATTTATGGCATTTGTAGCGGCGATGACTGTGGAAAACGTGCTGCCGCAGAAACGGGCAAAACCAACACCGAAAATACAGGTTTACAGTTATTAAGGGGGTGAATGTAGGAAATTAAGTATTAAAGACTGGTTGATCAAAAAACTTGGAGGCAGCAGTACCACAAGGATCACAGTGGATGACATTATGAAAGATAAAGATGTACAGAGTGCTATGTACGAAGTATATCTGAGAGAGCTGGCTTTCTGGACTTGTGTCAATAAAATTGCAAATGCCATCAGCAAATGCGAATTTAAAACGTATATCAAGAAGAAAGAAGTAAAAGGGCAGGAGTATTATCTTTGGAATTACGAACCAAATCAGAACCAGAATGCAACGTCATTCATGAATAAGTTGATTGGCAAGCTATACCGGAACAATGAATGCCTTGTGGTAGAAGTAAACAATCACATTTATGTGGCAGACAGTTACAGCAAAGAGGTGCTGGCATTGAAGGAGTACAGATTCAGCGGGATCACATTTGACGGTTACGAATTGTCTGAAACACGGGAAATGTCGGAAGTAATGTTTTTCGAATTAAACTCAGAAAATATGAGGAATCTCACAAATGGGATGTATGAAACGTATTCAAAATTACTGATATATGCGCAGGATGCCTATAAAAAATCAAGAGGAAAAAAAGGAATCCTGAATATTGGAGCAATTGCACAGGAAAGTGAGAATTTCGATGAAACATTCCAGGAGTTGATGAGCACGCATTTTAAGAACTTCTTTGAAAGCGACAGTGCGGTGTTGCCATTGTTTGAAGGATACGAATATCAGGATATTTCAGAAAGCGGAAAGACGTATTCTACAGAGTCAACACGAGATATCAAGTCTCTAGCTGATGACATCTTTGAATTTACAGCAAGAGCATTTTCTTTCCCACCGAGTCTGGCCAAAGGAGATGTACAGGATACAGGGAAAGCGATTGATGAACTTCTGACCTTTGTGATAGATCCGCTCATTAAGATGCTGCAGCAGGAGATCAACAGAAAGAGAAACGGATACACAGGATTTAAAGCTGGAAATTATGTGAAGATAGAGACTCTGGCAGTCAAGCATATTGATATTTTTGATATTGCAACTCCAGTAGACAAGCTGATCTCAAGCGGAGCATTTACGATCAATGACATTTTGGAAGTGCTCGGAAAACCGAAAATTGAAGAAGACTGGGCAAACCAGCACTTTATGACGAAAAATTATAGTAAGATTCAAGACCTGCTTGCAGGATTGGATATAGAAACCACAGAGTGAAAGGGGTGAGACAAGGAAAAACATAACAAACTGGAGAATGCAGCCTGTTCAGGCAGAGAACAAAACACTTCTGTACATTTATGATGATGTGACAGAATATGGAGAATTTGACTGGAACGCATGGGAATATAAGGACTCGGAGACTTCCGCGAAATATTTTGCAGAGAAACTGAGTGAAATTCCAGAAGGACAGACAATTGAGCTGCATATCAACTCAAATGGTGGATCCGTAAAAGAGGGCGTTGCTATTTACAATTTACTGAAGCAAAAACAAAACCAGAAAGTCGGGATTGTGGATGGCGTAGCACACAGTGTTGCGTTTTTGATTCTACAGGCGTGTGACACAAGAAAAATGTGCTTAGGTACAACGGCACTGATACACAATATGTGGATGTATTGCTCGGGCAATGCAACACAACTGAGAAAATATGCCGATGATCTGGATGACATGATGGAAGCAAACCGGCAAGTTTTTCTGGAAAGGGCGAAGATTGAGGAAAGTGAGTTGATTGAGTTAATGGAAAATGAGACTTACCTCACTCCGGAAAAGGCGCTGGAATATGGACTCATTGATGAGATCATGGGAAAGACAGCAGAACCGGTCAATACAGAAGAGATTCTGGAGAAGCTGTCCGATATGCAAAGACAGTTAAATAGTCAGGAGAGCTTCCGGCAGCAGATTGCAGCAATGCAGAAACCACAGGAAGACAAGAAACCAAGAAAAAACAATGTATTAAATCTTTTTAGAGGAGGCATGATTTAAGGAAAAATTTAGATGTATTAGAAATGGAAAAAACAGCAATCGTACAGAAGATGAATGAGGCAATCACAGCCGGAGATACAGAGCAGTTCCAGGCAGCGTTTGTGGAGCTGTGCGATAAGATTCAGGAAAGTGTCATAGAACAGGCACGGGGAATCGTAGAAGAAGCAGATCAGAGAATTCTGTCTGAGCGCGGCGTAAGACAGCTGACATCCAAAGAAAAAGAATATTATCAGAAACTGGCAGAAGCCATGAAAGCACCGAATCCGAAACAGGCAGTAGAAAATCTGGATGTGGTAATGCCATATACCGTAATTGACAAAGTATTCGAAGATTTGAAAACAGATCATCCGCTGTTGTCCAAAATCCAGTTTACATCTGTAACAGGGTTGACACGAATGATGATGAATACGAATGGATATCAGAAAGCAGCATGGGGAAAACTTTGCGCAGAGATCATCCAGGAGCTGACATCCGGATTTAAAGAGGTAGATGTGACACTGAGTAAACTGTCCGCATTTCTTCCGGTGTGTAAAGCAATGTTGGATCTGGGACCAGAATGGTTGGATACTTATGTGAGACAGGTCCTGTATGAAGCGCTTGCAAATGGATTGGAAGACGGCATCATTAATGGAACCGGAAAAGATATGCCAATCGGTATGACAAAACAGGTGGGAGACTCTGTTACGATCAAGGGTGGAGTATATCCGGATAAAAAAGCAGTAAAGGTTACAAAGTTTAATGATGTGCAGCTTGGAAAACTGGCGGCTGTTCTGGCAATCAATGAAAAAGGACAGGCAAGAACTGTAGACACACTGATTCTGGTGGTAAATCCGTCAGATTATTTCAGCAAAGTCCTTCCGGCAACACAGAGACCAGCGCCGGGCGGTGGATATGTAAGTACACTGCCATTCCCGATCGATGTGATCCAGTCTCCGGCGGTAGGAGTCGGAAAGGCTGTATTTGGTATGGCGAAGCTTTACTTCATGGGATCTGGAATCGAAAACAACGGAAGAATCCTGTATTCAGATGATTACAGATTCCTGGAAGATGAGAGGGTTTACCTGATCAAAATGTATGGTCATGGATTTGCAGTAGATGATAATGCCTTCATGCTTTTGGACATCAGTGATCTACAGCCAGCGCATTATGAAGTGGAAGTTGTTCCAAGTGTAGAAAATGTGGAAAATGCAAATCTTGCAGATTTTAAGGTGGGTGGACACACGCTGACACCAGAATTTACAGAAGGAGAATTGACATACACCCTGACAACAACAGACGCATCAAACACGGTGCAGGCGGTAATCGCAGACAGCACTGCAGAACTGGAATTGACCTACAATGATAAACCGATTGCAAACGGCAGCAGAGTTACATGGGCTTCCGGCGCAGGAAATGTAGTAAAAGCAAAAGTGACAGATGGAAAGACAACCAAGACATATCAGGTGACTGTAACAAAGAATGAGGCATAATCATGAGCGATCTGTTAGAAGATGTGAAGAATTTTCTGGATATTACATGGGATATGGATATCAGGGAGCGTAAAAAGCTCTCTGGTATCGTAGAGAGAGGAAAAGCGTACCTTGAGGGCAAAATAAGATTTTGTGATTTTGAAAGCGAAACACAAGAAAAAGAGCTGCTCTTAAATTACTGCATGTATGCAAGAGCCGGTCAGGTAGATGAGTTTATTCAAAATTATAAATCAGAAATCATATCACTGCAGATGCGCAGTTTCCGAAGAAAAGCGGGTGGATGCAATGCCGAGACGTAAGGATACAAAGTTTATCACATTTAACGATGGGTCACTGGATATATGCAGAGTAAAAGGGCGGAAGATTGTAGAGACCAGGCAAGCTGGAATTCGATTCGGATTTCGTACAGTTGGAATCAAACGGTTCTATGAGGCAAAGGTATTATCCAATCAGATTGACGAAGTAGTTGCAATTCTGCCGGTAGAAGACATTTCTACGATGGACATCTGCATAATCGGAGAAAAGCAGTACAAGATCATACAGATTCAGAATAAATACGATGCAACGCCACCTTGTTTACTGCTTTCTTTGGAAAGAGTAGTAACGACTTATGAGGATGTGAGAAACCATGCCGAAAATTAATATTGATCAGTTAGCAATCGAAGTCATGCAGGAGTTAGATGCGTATCGTGAGGATGTACAGGAAGCAGTGGAAAAGGCAGTAAAAGAGACGGCGAAGCAGACAGCTGCGGAATTACGTTCCATATCACCGGAAGGAGATACCGGTGAATATGCAAAGCACTGGAGCTATAAACGAGACAAAAATTTGAGTGGAAGGCACCGCTATGATATGGTGGTGTATTCCCAAAAGCCGGAATACCGGATTACACATTTGCTGGAAAAAGGACACGCAAAGAGGAATGGTGGAAGAGTGGACGGGATCCCGCATATCAAAATTGCAGAAAAGCACGCAAAGGAAATTCTACAGGAAAGGATAGAACGATATTTATGACAAAGGAGAGGATAGAAGCAATTCTGGATGTACTGGAAATTGAATATCGGTATCATCATTTCGAAGAACGTGAGGCGGTGAATCCTCCTTTTATTTGCTGGTTGATTCCGGAAACGAGAAATTTCTCCGCAGATGGGAAGGTATATTTTAAATCAAACAAAGTTGATATTGAACTGTATACAGATGAAAAGGACTTTGAACTGGAAGAACGTGTAGAAGCGGCACTTGATGCAGCAGATCTCTTCTGGCAGAAAAGTGAACAGTATATTAAATCAGAAAATATGTATGAAGTATTATATGAAGTGGAGGGCTAAGTAAGGCAAGAAAGACAGGCAACAAAAAAGGATAAAGTTAAATTCAATATCCGTAATGCGCATGTTGCGCTTTTGCAGGAAAGTGACACGGGAGAAATTACATTTGATACACCGTTTGCGGTACCTGGATCCGTATCGCTTTCACTGGAAGCGCAGGGAGAACTGACACCATTTTATGCGGATGGAATCAAGTATTATGTTTCTTCTTCCAATAGCGGATATGAGGGAGACTGGGAAATGGCGCTGATCACGGATGAGTTCCGGGAAAAGATTTTAAGTGAATACATTGACAAGAACAAAGTCATGCTGGAGGAAGCGACTGCAAAAGTAAAACGGTTTGCGCTGGGATTTGAAATTGACGGCGATGTGAGGGGAACACGGTTCTGGTTCTATTGCTGCACCTCTACACGTCCTACAACAGAATCCAGCACAACAGAGGAGGCGATTGAACCTACAACTGACACTGTCACAGTTTCTGCATCCGCTGTACAGCTTGGAACAGCTAAGAAAATGGCAGTTCGGGCAAAGACAACAGCAGATACAGCAGATGATTTATACGAAAAATGGTTTGATAAGGTGTACATTCCAGATCAGGAAGTTGCGGCATAAAAGGAGAACAGGATGAGAAAGACGATCACAATCAATGGAACAGAATATAAATTCAAAAGTTCTGCCGCAATCCCCCGGATTTATCGACTGAAATTTGGGAGAGATATTTTTGTAGATATGCAGAAAATTGAAAAGCAGATCAAGATCCAGGAAAAACTCAAAGACGAGATGCAGAAAAAATGCGCAAAAGAAGGTACAGAATTTGATGAAAGTGAATTTGAAAGCGGAATTCCGATTGAATCATTGGAGATGTTTGAGAATATTGCTTTCCTGATGCACAAGCATGGAGATACAACTCAGCCGGATGATATCAATGAATGGCTGGATCAGTTTGAAACATTCGATATCTATGAGATTCTTCCAGAAATCATGGATATGTGGAAAGCAGAAAACAAACAGATGTCAGTTTCAAAAAAAAAGAGAGGGAAATAGATCGTGAGGTCAATACCGCATTGTTCATGCTTCGGTGTGCGCAATGCGGTATTTCTATTTCAGATTTAGGTCTGCTAAGCATCGGAATGATCAACGATATGTTTATCGAAATGAAGAATGATGAGTATGATTATCCGAAAATTGCAACACAGGAGGATATTGATGCACTGTAAAGGAGGGATGTAAGGGCAGGGAGCAGAATAAAAGGAATTACCATAGAGATTGGTGGCGATACTTCCAAGTTGGAAAAGGCACTGTCCGGTGTTGACAAAAAACTATACGGTGTAGAACAGTCATTAAAAGATGTCAATAAATTGCTGAAGCTGGATCCCACGAATACGGAATTGCTGAATCAGAAGCAGAAGTTGCTGCAGCAGTCGATCGGTGAAACGAAAAATAGGCTGGAAACTTTAAAACAGGCAAGTGAACAGGCAGCAAAAACCGCCGGAAATTATGATGCTTGGAAAGAGGCGTATACTCCGATTCAAGAGGAGATTGTAAAGACCAACGAAAAAATGGACAAGCTCAAAAAGAGCATGAAGTCTATGGAAGAAAGTGGTCGGATTGATACGGAAGAGTACAAAAAACTGCAGACAGAGGTAGAGCAATCGTCTGATAAACTGAAAGAACTGAAAACACAGAAAAAGCAAGTAGATGATGAATTTGGACAGCCGATCAGTCCAGAAGGATTCGATTCTCTTCAAAGAGAGATTATTGAGACAGAACAGAAACTGAAATCACTAAAAGAGACTACAGGAAGTGCAAGTGCGAATCTTGCAAAAGTATCTGCGGTATCCGGAGAGTTTGGAAATAAGGTCAAAGGAGTGGGACAATCCTTGCTGCCGGTAACGGGGGCACTGACTGGTGTAGGGGCTGCATCCACTGTTATGGCAAATAATTTCAACGATGCAATGAGTCAGGCGGCGGGAGCACTTGATAAGCCCATGTCTGAAATGGAAGATCTAAGACAGCTTGCAATCCAGACCGGACAGGATACCGTCTTTTCCGCAACAGATGCAGGGAATGCGATCACAGAACTGGCAAAAGGTGGTTTGACGGAAGCCGACATTAAAGCAGGGGCATTAAAAACTACAATGGACCTTGCGGCATCTTCCGGGATGGAACTTGGAGAGGCAGCAAATGTTGTCGTACAGGCAATGGGAGCGTTTGGTCTGTCTGCGAATGAGTCTGCAGAAGCGGCAAACGCTTTGGCCGGGGCAGCAGCTGCATCTTCTACGGATGTAGAACCTCTCACACAGGCACTGGCACAGTGTTCTGCTGGAGCAAAAAACGCTGGATGGTCTATACAGGAAACAACAGCGGTTTTGGCTCGTTTTGCAGATGCCGGAATTGAGGGAAGCGATGCCGGAACATCTTTAAAAACCATGCTTCAGAGGCTGGCGGCACCAACAGATAGCGCTACAACAATGATTGAACAGCTTGGAATACAGACAAGAGATTCCAATGGGGATCTCCTTGGAGCTTCAGAGATTGCTGAGGAGTTGCAGAATAAACTTGGCGGTTTGGATTCGGCATCCAGAGATGCGGCGTTATCGACAATCTTCGGATCCGATGCAATGCGAGCCGCTACTGTGATGATGGATAGCGGGACTGAAGGGATTCAGAAATATATCAATGCGGCAAATGATCAGGAAGCAGCACAAAGGTTGGCCAATTCTCAGATGAGTGATGGATCAAGAGCAATCGAGGAATTAAAAGGATCTCTGGAAACCGCAGCGATTCAGATTGGAGATACACTGGCACCAATTGTCCAGAAGGTGGCGGAACTTATTACCGCACTTGTCAATAAATTTTCAGCACTACCAAAAGGCGTGCAGCAGGTGATGGTAGTAGTCGGAATTCTGGTTGCAGCATTAGGGCCACTTTTAATGATAATAGGTCAGATATCACTTGGAATATCTGCGGTGGCAGGAGCACTGTCGAAGTTGTCTGGAATCGGAGGAGTTGCGACAAAGTTGGTCGGCGGAATTAAAACAGCAGTGACCGGACTGCTTGGAATGATAACGGCACATCCTGTAATTGCGGTTATTACAGCAATTATAGCGGCGCTGGTTGCTTTATACAATAAATGCGAATGGTTCCGAGATGGTGTGAACGGGATTTTAAAGGCAATCAAAGATGGATTTTTTGCAGCATGGGACGGAATTGTAGAATTTTTTACAGAAACGATTCCCAATGCATGGAATGAGATGTTATCGTCATTGCTTGCCAATCCAACGATAAGAACAATCGTAACAACCATTACAGATTCTTTTACGAAATTAAAAGAGAATTTAAATGGGATCTGGAACGGAATTAAGCAACTTGCACAAAATGCATGGGAATTCATCAAAAACGCTACACTTGCACCAGTACTATTGATGATTGATCTGGTGACTGGAGATTTTGAAAAATTAAAATCGGATCTGGAGAATATTTTAAATAATATCAAAAATGCAGTTGCGAATATTTGGGATTCCATCAAGGAGATTACATCAAATATTTGGAATGAAATTAAAAATGTGGTATCCACATTGGTATCTCTGGTAAAAGAAACTGCGATCAGTGGGTTTGAAGCATTACGGGATGGGATCAAAAATGCAATCAGGGAACTTCCGAAGATAGTAAGCGATATTTTTGAAAAAATCGGATCCACGATTTCCGGGTGGATTGATAATGCCTGGGAATGGGGAGCAGATTTTATCAATGGATTGAAAGAAGGGATATTATCCGGAGTCCGCGGGATTGTGGATGCAGTGAAAGGAATCGGAGATAAGATTCGATCTTTCTTACATTTTTCAAGACCAGATGAAGGTCCTTTGAGAGATTATGAAACATGGATGCCGGATTTTATCGATGGAATGGTAAAAGGAATCAATGAGAATGTGTACAAGGTTTCCAATGCGGTAAAAAGAGTTGCCAAGACGATGAGTGAGAGTATGTACGGAGGAACTCCAGCTCTGGCAAGTGCTACACAGACTAACATTGTTTTGAACAATAATGTCGGTGTGCAAATTGGAAATCAAAAGCTTGATTCTTATATTGTAGAAACAGCCAAAAAAGGATTTACATCTCAAGTACATCACACAAAAAGAGGAAAGGGGAGACGGTAAATGTATGAAATTATCAGAAACGGCCATACAAATACAGAAATAGGAATACTTGTACGAGAAAGACCGTCTATCCCTTCGGCAGAGTATAACTATACGGAATTGAACATACCGGGAAGAGATGGGAGCATATTCAAAGAAGATGGAACTGTGAGCGACATTACAATCACAGTTCCATTTACATTTGCAGAAAATCCTCAAAGGTGGCAGGAGCGATTTCGGGCTGCGAGAAGATGGCTTATGAGAAAAGATGATACAGAACTGATTTTAAGCGATGAACTGGAGTATTTCTATCACGTAAAACATACTAAGATCAATGCAGCAGAACGGCAAGTAAAAGAGGTCGGAGAGTTTGATGTAGAATTTACGTGTGAAGGATACCGATATCGAACAGATGGAAAAGCAGAATATACACCGGAAGAGGTGTTTTACAATCCATATGACAGATCAAGGCCGGTCTATTTGATCACAGGTGAAGGTGAGTGCATCCTGCAGGTAAACGGAAGTCAAATGAAAGCGAATGTTGGCCAGAATCTGGTGATTGATACAGACAGGCTGATGGCATACAGAAAAGATGGAAAATTGATGAACACATCTGTGTATGGAGATTATGCAGAACTACATCTTTTACCGGGAGAGAATACCGTGTATATCTCAAGAGGATTTGATCTGAAAGTGATTCCGAACTGGAGGTGCTTATAAGGATAGAACTTTATAAACCAGAAAATACGGATTATGAACATAACGGTGATATGCCATTACTTCCGGAGAGCGCTTCTGTAAAAGCAATACTAAACGGAAGTTGGAAAGCGGAGATTCAGCACCCGATCGATGAAGAGGGACGTTGGAAGTGGATAGAAGAGGACGCAGTCGTAAAACTGGAGTCATTCAATGGAACACAGTTATTTCGGATCAAAAAGAAAGCAAAATCAGATGCTGGCGTGAGTGCAGAACTGGAACCGGTTTTTATGGATGCGATTGATGATTGTTTTCTGTTGGATATACGTCCAACGGAAAAAAACGGGCAGCAGGCACTGGACATCATGACCGCACCAAATAAAAAGTACAGTGGAAAATCTAATATCAAAATAATATCAACAGCATATTACCAGACAAAGAACCTGATCGAAGCAATCTGCGGAGAAGAGGAGAACTCCTTCCTGAACAGATGGGGCGGTGAGGTTCTTTTTGATAATTATACGATCACCGTCAATGACCGAGTTGGAATCGATAATGGGGTGCAGGTTTTATACGGGAAAAACATTGCGGAAAACGGGCTGCAGGAAGAGATTGATACCAGCGAGGTCATTACAAGGATTGTACCAAAGGCATATAACGGATACATGATAGAGGGGAATGAACCGTGGGTGGACTCACCACTGCTTGATAAATATCCAACAATAAAATACGGAGTGATCACATTTGAAGATGTGAAGATGAAGGCCGATGCTGCGGAAGATGACGAAGAGAACGGAATCGTGATCTGCAATACACAGGAAGAACTGAACAATGCGTTAAAAGAAAAATGCGAGGAACAGTTTGAAGCTGGAATTGACAAGCCGAAGGTTACGATATCCGCTGATATGGTTATGCTGCATGATACGGAATTGTACGCGGATATCCGGGAACTGGAAGAAGTTTCTATTGGAGACACGGTACATTGTCGTCACAGCAAACTGGATATTGTAACAGATGCACGTGTCATAGAACTGGAATGGGATTGTATCAATGAAGAGGTTGCATCTGTTGTGTTGGGAGACTTTCAATACAATTTCATTGCGGATGTATCAAGTATGTCAAATCGGATAGAAAGTGCAATCCGACCGGATGGCACTGTGATAGGAGCACAGGTCAACGGCATCATAAACGGAGTGAAAGCACAGTTTCGGGCACAGTCCGACATCGCACAAAAACAGAAAGTACGCGCTGTTTTGTTTGAAGATTTGAATCCGGAGTCGGAAACGTTTGGAGCAATGTGCCTTGGTACAATGGGGTTCGAGATTGCCAGTAAAAGAACTGCAGATGGAAGAGACTGGGACTGGTCCACCTTTGGAACAGGACAGGGATTCTTTGCTGATTTTATCACAGCAGGAACAATGCTGGCTGATCGGATCAGAGGTGGAACATTGGAAATCGGAGGATTTGACAATAATAGTGGCGTTGCAAGGGTGCTGGATGCAAGCGGGAAAGAAATAGTCAGACTGGATAAAGATGGAATTTACGCAGAAGGGAAATATATCTGCGATTCTTTGAGCGATAATCGGCGTGTGACAATAAAGGACGGAACAATATTATTTTCAAACAAAAAGGATGAGGGCGTTCTTTGTATGACGTATGTTGGAAATGCACTGTTATTCACCGATGGAAACAAAGAAGACAGCAAAAACTTACTAAGGATCACGAAGGATGCGGTTCTGTTAGATGCGGAAAACGTTGGACCCGGAGTTTATGGAAAGACTGGAACTGCAGTTTTTTCGAATGGGACAAATCTAAGGTTTGAAAAAGGATTTCTTGTGGGCGGAATCACGAAAGAAGGTGATTTCTGATGTCATGGACGATAGGAAACTTTTATCTGACCACAGAGCAGATGCAGGGGAATGCAAGAGAAGTACTAAGTTTTTTTGAACAAAAAGGATGGTCGCTGAATGCTATTGCTGGGATATGCGGCAACATGCAAAGTGAATCGAACATCAATCCCGGAATCTGGCAAAGCCTGCAGGAGGGAAACTATAGTGGAGGTTTTGGACTGGTACAGTGGACACCGGCAACAAATTATACAAATTGGGCAGGTGCGAACGGATATGGAATTACGGATCCAAACGGTCAGCTTACGTGGATAGATTCTGTTACAGTTTCTTTTGGTCAGTGGATTGCAACCGATGCATATCCGCTGTCGTTTGATCAGTTTAAGGTCAGCGGAGAATCACCGGAATATCTGGCATCTGCATTTTTGAAAAACTTTGAACGTGCAGGCGTAGAAGTGGAAGCCGAGAGGCGGCAGCAGGCAAGATATTGGTACAACTACCTGAGTCAATATGCAGGAGGATCTGAAAAAATAGAAGCTGCGGTAAACTGGGCGATTCAAATTGCAAATGATAATAGCCACGGATATGATCAGGCAAATCGATGGGGACCAGATTACGATTGCTCCTCGTTATTGATTCAGGCGTGGGAAAATGCCGGGGTTCCAGTAAAAAGCAATGGGGCAACCTACACCGGTAATATGCGGGAAATATTTTTGAATTGCGGTTTTACGGATGTGACAGGGCAGATAAATCTGGCAACAGGATCCGGTGTACAAAGAGGGGATATCCTTCTGAACATCGTAAACCATACTGCAATGGGAATTGGAAATGGACAGGTTGTGCAGGCCAGCCAAAATGAATTTGGCGGAACAACCGGCGGCCAGACTGGTGATCAGACAGGAGAGGAAATTTGGACAACCGGATACTATAACTATCCGTGGGACTGTGTGCTGCGATACAAAAGCGGTGGAGGTGTGTTGCCGGGAGACGTTTACCTCGTCAGGTGGATACCAGGATAGGAAAGAAGGTGTGATATGGAAACAACGACAACTTTATACATTGACGTGAGAAACCCGGGAATTATGCAAACAATCTATGCAGTACAGTACGATTCGGGCAGACTTCTGCGCTGTATGATTTCCGGAATGGCAAAGACAATCAGTAAGGCCAGGATTTATTGTAAGAAACCAAGCGGATCAGAAACTTACACAGAAGGAACCGTGATAAGCAATTATTGCGTCCTGTTCAGTTTGACGCCGCAAATGGTTGCAGAAGTGGGAAATACGGAATGCCAGCTACATTTGATTGATGGTAGCAATGCTGTCACATCATTCAAAGTGAAGATGGAGGTCAGAGAAAATTTAGTGGCTGCATCCGAAATACAGTCAACCAATGAATATCAGGCGCTTGTAGATATACTGAATCGTTTGGAGAAGTATGATCCGATTGAAATTACAACGATGGAAATTGATTCTCTGCAGTCAGGAACCATAGAAAGTGGAAGCATTGCTTTAAACGTGCAAAAGATTTATGCCTCTGTAGGACAGATGAATGCAGGATTTGAAACCGATGGTCTTCCGGAAAATGCGATTGTGATGATAAGTACCGGTAACCCGGATGATGCAGATAATGCCAAGGTTTATAGAAAGGGCGCAACTGGATATGAGTACATGGTAGATTTATCCGGTGCAACAGGGGCTAAAGGAGAGAAAGGAGATCCTGGTCCAAGAGGAGAAAAGGGGATTCAGGGGGAGCCTGGGAAAGATGGAACGGGTGTTACTATACTGGGCTCCTATAAAACAGAAGAGGAATTGAACAGAGAACATCCAACAGGAAATGTGGGTGAATCCTATCTGGTAGATGGAAATCTATATGTATGGGACAACGTATCTGGCCAGTGGAAAAATGTAGGACGTATTCAGGGTCCGGAAGGACCGGCAGGAAAAGCAGCAACGATACGGATCGGAACTACTACGACCGGGGAAGCTGGAACAGAGGCGTCTGTTGAAAATTCGGGTACAGAAACCGAGGCGGTATTTGATTTCGAAATTCCACGGGGTGCTTCCGGAGAAGTAACAGGAATAGAGGATATTCCGAATTCGGATATCGATTCGCTTGGAGGAGGCGCATAAAAAATGATTATTGCAGTATTTGATGGATGCTCCAAGCGGGTAGATATCGATGGAAAACTTACACAATGGGACTACGGACAGGTTTTACAGATCTGCGGAATGGAAGTAGAAGAAGAACAAATACAAGTACATTTCACTGACAAATGTACGAATGGTGCATTGGTGGTACTTGGGAAAGTGGAAGACGGTGACATCACAGTCGATATTCCAAATGAATTACTGAAAAGAAGTGGAACAATCCAGGCATATGTATATAAGACTATTCCGGGAGAAGGAAAGACCATATTTGAAATTCGGTTAAGTGTAAAAGCACGAAAAAAGCCAGAAGATTATGAGGCTCCAGCGGATAAACATGTACTGGAACAGATCGTGGAGCAATTAAAGCAAAAAGGAGACGGGCTGCAGTTAGACGGGAATCAACTGCAGCTTTTGTCGGGTAATGATCCAATCAGTTCCGTAAATCTGCCAAACAGCGGAGGAACTGTGGAGATAGAGTCGATCACCAATCCGGAGATTGACGAGATTATGAAAGGAGCAGAATAGACATGCAAAGAAAGGAAGCAACAAAAGCAGCAGTGCTCGATGCAGGAAAGAAGTATCTGGATCAGGAAGGTCTCGCACATTTTGTACAGAAAAATGATGCAAGATACGTAAGAAAGGAGGATGGGAACATGATCATCCCAGATGCAATTGATGCGAATACGTTGGATCCAAATGAACTGGCTGTTGAGATTGTATAGGAGGCAGAATGAAAAGGAGATGAACGCATGAAATACTTAAGTTGGACAGGGCTACAGCATTTTTATGCTAAGTATATAGAGCCGATTAAAGAAGTGGCCAGGACTGGAAAGTATGAAGATCTGATTGAAAAGCCGGAAATTGTAAATAATACAACAACGACAGAAGTGGGGACAGTGTTGGATGGACGCGTAGGAAAAACATTAAAAAATGAGATGGATGAAAATAGAGAATATTTCGAGGAAGACAAGAAGAAACAAGATGAAAATATCTCGAACATCTGGAAAAATCTAGATCAACTGAATGAAAGAAATGTGGACAGTACTGTCGAGTGGACTACAGTCAGACAAAAAATTGTAAATATGAACGGAACAGATTTTTTTGCAGTTGCGACAATCGATGAGTTGATGAGTGGGAAGGTACCTGTAAATGAATTAGATCGTTTATACATACAAGCGCAGAATGCGGATGAAAATTCAAATCAAGCCCTAGTAATCGCTACCACAATGAGAAGTAATGGGCAGGTAATTGTGAAATTAGATAGAGCAGCAAGTGGCACAATACGGCTTTCCTTTTTCTGTGCAATGACTTATGCAACGGAAACGAAAGAAAAATTAGAAATGCTTAGGTATGCAAAAGAAGCAGCAATGAAACCGTTGATTAACGAGTTTGATGAGGATGGGAACATGATCATCCCAGATGCAATTGATGCGAATACGTTGGATCCAAATGAACCCGCTGTTGAGATTATATAGGAGGCAGAAATGACAGATACAGTAATAGTAGCAATTATATCTCTGCTTGGCACTTTGCTTGGAAGTTTTGGAGGGACACAACTTGTTAAGTACAGGATAGAGCAGCTGGAAAAGAAGGTAGAAAAGCACAATTCTATCGTGGAAAGAACATATATTTTAGAGGAAAAAGTGAAGGTTGCAAATCACAGAATTGAGGATTTGGAGAGGAAAGGTGAGTAATGATGGAACAGATCATGAATTATGTAAAGCCAGAGTTGATCGTAGTGGCAGTTGTATTGTATTTTATCGGAATGGGCTTAAAACAATCTCAGATGGTAAAGGATAAGTATATCCCGCTCATTCTGGGTGGCATTGGCATTGCATTATGTGCAGTGTGGGTATTCGCATCTTGTCCAATCAGTACCGGACAGGAGATTGCGATGGCGGTATTTACAGCAATCGTACAGGGGATTTTAGTGGCTGGTCTGAGTACATATGTGAATCAGACAATTAAACAGATTGGGAAAAATGAATAGGATTTAGAATAGTGGGAGAGCTTGGAAACAGGCTCTCTTTTATTGTGCGACATCGCACTAGGAGGTGAGATCATGAGCGAACAGAACGAATTTGGAAGAACAACAGCAGAAGAACTGGAAAAAGCGTTTGAGACAGAAGAGCAGGAGGAACAGAAATAATGAAAATCGGCTTAAGGGGAGGTCACTCTCCAAATTGTAAGGGTGCAATTGGTCTGATCGATGAGCAGGCAGAAGTGCGGAAGATCTACAATGAGCTTGTGCCAATGCTACAGGCAGTTGGTCATACTGTGATTGATTGCAATTCCAATGCATCCAACGTGTCCGTGGAGCTGTCTGACGGTACAAATAAAGCGAATAGTACAGGCTGTGATATCTATGTAACCTTGCACATGAATGCAGCAGGAGCGGCGTCAGCGGGCGGCACAGAAGCGTGGTTATACGATGCATCCAACCAGACCATGAATACGATCGCAAGTAATATCTGCAAAAATTTTGCTGGAAAAGGATTTGCAAATCGTGGAGTGAAATATAGTTCCGGCTATCATGATCTGAATGCATCCAATATGCCTGGCATGATCGTAGAGGCATTGTTTTGCACCGGAACAGATGATGTAGCCAGATATCGGAGCTTAGGAGCGAGAGGAATTGCGGAGCTGATTGCAAAGGCAATCGACAGCAAAGCATCCGCAGGAAGTGGACATGGAAACAAACAGAATACAGAAGATCAGGAAGGAGAAGAGACTATGCAGTGTATGTTTACAGTAGAGGGAAAAGGATGTGTATATTGGATGCATGATGGAGTGGTGACAGCTTTAGGACATCCGGACGAAATGAAGATTCTGCGGGAAATCTACAAAGCAAATTACGGGCATGATATGCCAATGTACAAGTGGGATCCAAAAGGACCTTGGTATAAGAGAGCGATGGAGCCTCTGTACCGAGAACCTGTAAAAAAGATTTAATAAAATCCCCTCGGAGATCAGCTCTCTGAGGGGTGAAATTTCCACGCAATTACTACTAATGTATTTACACACCCGTACAAATGTGGTATTATAAAACTGTCCAATACAGATGATGCTCTGTATTGCGGAGACTGAGCAAATCACAGTTTCGCGGATTGAAATATTAGAAGTAGCTTTAAATAGCTAAAAGATAGGGATAGGCTTAATGCTTATCCTTTTCTTTTTATCTGATCAATTCCCGTACGTCGCATTCCAGCGCATCTGCCAGAGCAATTGCGTTCCTGAGCATCATTTTTCCGGTATCGTACTCTCCGTACTCGTATTTCTGTATCTGCCGAATGTTAATACCAGTCTTATTGGCAAGTTCTTGTTGCGTTAGCCCTGTAGCCTTTCTTAATCTTTGCACGCTGCTTAAATGTTCCCTCATTCTATTCACCCCTCTTTCTCCCATCACTATAGCAATCATAAAAACTATCTACTAATTCGGCAATCTCTTCCGGTGATAACTTATCGGCGATTTCTTGCGGCACTCTATTATAATTTTCGGCAAACGTACAACCGTATTTTCCGATTTTAGATAATTTCTTAACCATTTCCAGCTTATACATGCGTCCAAGCTCTTCAGTTGTAATTTCCCCAGATTTAACTGCCTCCCTTCCTTCTCTCGTTAAAATCTTCATTGCTTCTTCTTTTTTAATTGTTCCGATTCCATTGATTTTCATTTTTCTACCTCTTTCTCCCCGTAGCCGATAGGTCAGCATATACATCACTTGCGTCTTGCTACAATGTCTTTCTTGTAATTATTTTCCGTAAACTTCACTTAAAATTCTTCTGCACATTGTATTGCGTTCGTGTTTAAGATCAAACATAAGTCTCTGGTAGTATTTCATGTAAGCTGTTTCGTTGTTCCACTTCAGCAGATCAATTACGAGTCCGGCATCAGATTCGGAAAGGATTCTGTTGTATTCTTCCTTGCGAGATTCCCACATGCTCACGCTTTCCGGATATTTTGCCTTGCACTCTGCGATCAGTGCATCAAACTGCTCGTTCATTTTTTTGATCAGATCGTTTGCGAAGTTGATCTGTTTCTCTGTTCCTGTCATTTTTGTTCCACCTTTCTTTGCTTCATTCCACGCTTTCTTCAACGCTTCGGAGATTCCGAATCCTGCTTTTTTAACCAGTTCCCATGCTCTTCTCATAATTTTTGATAAGTTGTATTTTTTCATTTTTCGTATCTCCTTTGCTTTATCTTATGGTCTTATTATACGCCCTAAGAGGCGTAAAGTCAATAGGAAAACGAAAACTTTTTAAAATAATTTCAGGCCCAGCAATCCATCCACTGTGATATAATAATATGTAGTCAATGTGAGGGAGAACAATTATGGAATATCAGATCTACGAATCTTACGATACGTTTTTACTATACCAAGAGTTTATGGAGATACCAGGAAATACTTTTAAATTTCGGCTGCCAGTAGGTATGACTCTGACAACCGAAATGATGCACACCTTTTTACGGGCTGGTTATTTAAGTGCCGGTAGACCGCAGTTGCCGGCATGAATATTGTACCATTTTCATTGTATTATAATAGGTAGGGATATTATTTGTACGCTGTTGAAAAAAGGTTGACCTTTTTGTAACAACCTACAAACACCCGTAAACCCAGTGTTTTCAAGGGTTTACGGCATGTAGTAGTAATAAACCTTTAACAAGTCCTTATCCTTTTCGTAGATGATTTTTTCTACAACACTCCTGAGCACATCATTCTTGGTTGTCGCATCAACAGAGTCGGAAGAGAGAATATCGTACACATTTTTCACCCTTAGCAGCATGTCCTCGTCATCATCTTTGCTGTTGCTTTTTTCTTCCTTGATTTCGGACAGTTGTTTTTCAAGGTGTTGTTTTTCTTCTTGTACAGCCTGTTTATTTTCCTTGTATTCTTCCATAGTGTCAATCCCGTTCATGTAGGCTTCTTTGATTCTTTGCAGTTTCACATCGATCTTTTTGATCTGGTCTTCCAGTATGGTTTTTAAGTCCACGGTGTCATCGGTTTTGGTTTCGATTTTGCGGTATGTGATTTTACTACTATCAAGCACAGTTTTGATGGATTCCAGTACTGCAGGTTCTAACTTGATTGAGCTGATAGAGTTGTTTGCCATGCATTTTCCCTTTGTGTATCCATAGCACCTAAAATGAGAGTACACTCTTGTGTTATTTCTGATCGTGTTTGCAGTCATTGTCCTGCCGCACGCTGGGCACTTCACGACACCAGACAACCAGTGCTTATATGTGCTTACTGGTCTCGCACCACGAGGCCTGTATTCTCTCTTGTATCGTTCCTGTGCCTTGCCAAACAATTCCTTGCTGATGATTGCAGGATGTTCCCCATCGGTGACAATCCATTCGCTTTCCGGGCGGATTTCGTTGGATTCATTGATTGTCCGATTCCAACGTATCATACCGCAGTAAGTAGGATTCTGCAAGATATATTCAATGGACCGGCGTTCAAATTCTTTCCCGTGCGAGGTTTTGAAATTATGCATATTTAAAAGCCTAGCAATTTCAAATATTCCTAAGTTCTCATTTGCATACTTTTCAAAAATCAGTTTCACGATTTCGGCTTCTTCCGGAACGATTACTGGAGGTTCCTTATGCGTCACGATCTTATACCCGAGCGGTGGGCGTGCTTGGTATCCACCTCTTTCTGCTTTCTCCTTCATTCCTCTGGTTACTTCTCCGGAGAGACGAACGGAATAATATTCGTCCATCCACTCGATGATTCGCTCTATCAGAGAGCCAAATGGGCCATCTACCAACGGTTCTGACACGCTTATGACATCCACATTGTGCTTCTTTTTGAGAAGAGACTTGTATACGATACTTTCTTCTTGGTTTCTCGCAAATCGGCTATATTTCCAGACAAGAATGGCATCTGCTGGGTGATCTGACGATTTCGCGAGCCCAATCATTTTTTGGAACTCCGGGCGCTTATCTGCTTTTCTTCCGGAAATCCCGACCTCATAAAAAATCTTAGACACCACATACCCGTGACTCTTTGCGTAATCTTTTAACAACTTCGCTTGGGAATCTGGGGATAATTCATCTTGCTTTCCAGTGGATACACGGACGTATCCAAAAGCGTATTTCGTTTCCATGTTATCATCTCCTTATTTAATTTTATGCAAAAACGAGTACAAAAATAACAGCCAGCACATGAACGAATGTTCTGGATTGCAAGCTGTTTCCGAAGATGATACAATATTCGTGGATTTCAATAGCATATCTTCGGATATGTAGACCGTTCCTGTTGGCGCAGGGACGGTTTTTATTTTTATTGAATAGTTAAATCTTGCTGTTGAAAAAATGCAGCAACTCTGTCGCCATGCGTCATATTTTCTACGCGAACTTTTACAGGAGAAGTGTCAGAAATTTCGAACATAAGACCAACATTTATTGTTGTACCATTTAAAATCCCTTTACTTGCGTTTTGTATAGATTCATTTTCAGATGTCGTCATAAGCGGAGAACAGCTTATTCCATTTTGAAAACATCTAACATCGAACAGCTGACCTAAATATGCTTCACTATTTGTTTTGTTTGTAAAATCAAAATAAAGAATTACAGAATTTTGTCCAGAATCGCCAGTTGATAATTCGTAACCGGTGTATTTTAAAACCCCCTCGTCTGTTTCTACGTTTATGGAATCCACTTTTTCATATCCATCTTCCATATTGCTTGCTCCACCAGATTCTATCCATTCACTCTGCGACATGGAACTATCATTTTTTACAGCATCATTTTCTTTCAACTCTTTTTCCGTAGCTTCTGTTTTCGCATTGTTCTCTTTTTTCGGTTCTTTGTCTCCACCGCACGCTGTAATGGATAATGCCATAGCTCCTACTAATAACATTGCTACAATTTTCTTCTTCATTTCTTTTTCCTCACTTTCTTGTGCACTTTAACACCACTTTACTCTATATAAACGCCGGAGCGGTTATATCATATTAAATTAAAATCTGCCATCAAGTCCTATAAAATATTAGAACAAATGTTCGAACAAATATTGATTTTTGTCTCCTGAGATAGTATTATATATTCAGGGATTTCGAACAAGTGTTTTTGCAGTTAGGAGGGACTTGCGATGGACGAATTAAATATCTTGTTATCCAAGCTAGATGGTAATGACTACAAAATCATCAAACAGCTTGTTTCGATATTATATAGGTATCTGGAGCGAAGAGGGAGACTTTAGTCTTCCCTTTTCTCATTTAATCCAGATCCTACGCTTTTGAAGTACTCTCGTATAACGGTCTTTGACTTTTCATCCAATTCTTGATACTTCTTCATCATTTCTATAATCATATCGTAAAAAGGATTTCCATGTCCGTCATACTCCAGTAAATCTTCTACATAATAGCCTATTTCATCTGATGGCTGCTTGAACATTTCTCCTGTTCCAGATAATAGCCATTCTTCGCTCACTCCATATTCTCTACATATGGCTTTAGCCATTTGATCTGTTATTGTACGTTCTTCTTTCTCTATTCTAGAGATCGCAGTCTTAGTCACTCCTAGTGGTTCACCGAATTTCTCAAGAGTTAAATTTAACTGCTTTCTCAGATCAAATACTCTTTTCCCGTAAGACATTCATTCACCGCCTTTCTGATTACATTATATATCAGTAAAAAGTCAAAGTCAAGAAAAAAAGTTACCAAAGGCAACAAAAAAGAGTTGACAAAGTTACCAAAGGTCAGTATAATGTAACCATAGACAACAAAACAACACCACAAACCGAAAGCGAGGAAATGAAAATGACAGTTGTAGATATGGTAATTGGAACAATGAGAAAAGGCGAGTACGCAACACACTATAAAAAAGGAAATTCAAATTTCTTTTTAAGAAATAATGAAGATTTCTATTATCTGGATAAAGTAACAAAAGGATGTTCGGCTACTGTGGTAGCAGGAACGGAAGAAGAGGTTCTTGATTATATAAAAGAAAACAAGTTAAAACAAGTTGCATTATTGCATATCTAATTTTAATGCTGACCTATCGGCTACGGGGAGAAAGAGGGAAGAATATGAAAAGGCCTATGAATTACAGAGAAAAGTCAATGGAAGAATTGTTCAAAAATTATGTTGATGAAAATTACAGAATCAACAGAGCAGATGCACAGACTACTCAAAGATTTATTGTCAATGAAGTCTATGAAAGAGTGAAAACGGCGTTTGAACTTCTTGAAGAAGCGGAAACCGAAGAAGAAGCGGTGAAGATTTACAATCAGTTTCTTAAATTTTAATAATAAGCCGGACACTGTTCCGGCTCTGTAATGCCACCGTTGGCGGTCACAAGTCCGCATGAAAAAGGCAGAGTGCAGAATAAAAAGAAAGGAGGGAACTGTGTGGGAAGTTTTTTAATATTTTTAGTGTTCCTGCTAATTATGTCCATCTCAGGTATAACAGTCTGGTGGATCTGGAGCAGAGTAAATATTGCAATCAAAAGACGGGAAAGTGTTTTTGATGTAGAAAAAGAAACACATAAGAAAATCAAAGAAAAAATTCAGGAGGAAGAATAAGAATGAAAGCAAATGTAATAGGAACACTTATTGGTTTAGCAGTCGTAGTAGGGGCAGGGTACTGCGTAATGTCACTTACAAAAGTAGGGCAAGGAGAAGTTGGAGTTGTGTATTCCATGAAAGATGGAGTCAAAGAGGAAACACTTGGTCCTGGATTCCATTTTGTAGGCCCATTCGACAAAGTAAAAGATTATCCAGTTGCACAGCAGCAACTTGTACTTAGCAACAACGCAGCAGACTTCAACGAGGAAGAGCTTGAAAAAGATACCCATGTAGACGCACCTGCAGACGGAGGAATGGTAAAGATGAACATGACCGTAAATTACAATTTTATTCCAGATAAAGTTACTGGATTGTATGAACGGTTTAATGGGATGGATGGAGAGCAGATTGTCGAGTCAAAAGTAAAAAATTCCATCATTGCTTACATAAAAGAAGTAACTCCTAAATTTTCCGTCATGGATATCTACAGTACAAAAAGAGCAGAGGTTGGTCAGGAGATTACAAAATATCTGAACGAAAAAGTACAGGAAGAATATGGAATCAACATTTCGTCGGCCTTAATCATTGACGTGCAACTTGATAAAGAATTGCAGAAAAAGGTGCAGGCGAAGGAACAGGCGAAACAAGATGCAGAAAAAGCAGAATTGGACAAACAGACGGCGATAGCACAAGGTGAAGCTGATAAGGCTAAGGCGGAAGCGAATAAAGCGGTTACGATTACAAATGCAGAAGCAGAAGCGGAAGCAAACAGAATCAAATCTCAGTCTATCACGGATGAATTGATTCGAATGACAGAAGCGGAAGCAAGAAAAAAACATGGATGGGTGACTGTGCAAGGAGCGGACACTGTCGTGACAGAAAAATAAAGCAATCCCGCCACGGAGGTTACGACGGCAATAAAAAATAGGAGGTAAAAGGTATTGAACGAGTTAATCAAAATCAATTACGAAACAGAGCAGCCGACAGTGCCGGCAAGAGATTTACACGAACAACTAAATATCGAAACACCATTTAAAAAATGGATTGATCGCATGTGCGATTACGGTTTTGAAGAGTCGAAAGACTTTTGGACAAAAATGTCTAAAAGTACAGGAGGGCGTCCATCAACGGAATACAACCTTTCAGTTGATATGGCAAAGCAGATCTGTATGATTCAAAGATCACCAGAAGGGAAACAGATTCGCCAGTATTTCATCGATCTTGAAAAAGCATGGAACACGCCAGAACAGGTGATGGCAAGAGCCTTAAAGATGGCAGGTAAGACTATTGACAGCTTAAAAGACAGATGCAAATTCCTTGGAGGACAGGTTGTAGAGCAACAGAAGCTGATCGAGGAAATGACGCCGAAAGCAAACTACGTTGACCATATCCTGGAATCAAAATCACTGGTAGCCACTACACAGATTGCCAAGGACTACGGAATGTCAGCTGTGCGATTTAACCGGATTCTGAATGACATGAAAATCCAGTACAAAGTCAACAAACAGTGGGTTCTCTACTCAAAATATCAGAATTGCGGCTATGTACATAGTAAAACGATTGACATTACAAGGAGCAACGGAGATCCGGATGTAACAATGCAGACGCAGTGGACACAGAAATGGCGCCTGTTTTTATACGAGGAACTCAAGAAAAACGGAATCCACCCAGTAATTGAACAGAACGCAGCATAGGAGGTACGCATGAGCGAAAAAGACAGAAAAGAGATTGCAGAAATGGTGAAAAAAGCAAAGTATCTGGCAGAGAATGACCCACAGGGATTTATGCTTGCCAAGAATAGCATGGATATTTTGAAAGCAAGATCAGACATGGATGCAGTGGAAGAGAAAGAAGACGACTAGGACAACATATCATGGACAATCCAACCTGCATACATATTAGAGAGGTGGTGCAAGTGACTATAAAAAACATCGTAGTAATCAACGGTAAAGAGGTTGAGATCAGAGACCTGCCGGACGCTGAACTGTTTGCAGAAAAACTAAACCGGAAAGCTCTGACAGCAAGAAATTACACGGAAGAGAAAACCGCTTAGGCGGTAGAAGGGAGGACAAGCTATGAAAAGGCTGACAATCAATCAAATTGAGAAATTCATCCAGGCGTTGGAATCCACAGAAAGGGTTGATGGGTATTCTGAGGAGCAAAAGTTACACGCGATCGCCTGTCTGGAAAATTACAGAATGGAGTTGGAAATCCAAGGTAAAAAATCCGTGAAATTAAAGGAGGAAGAACATGGAAATTAAAGGAACTTACCATTGCCAGACTACTCAGCAGCCCAACACTTTAAACAGCTGGGACATCCGGTCGGTATCGGTTGAATTACCGGAAGAGGACAAGCCTTACTGGCACAAGGTCGCAGCATCCGTGATCGGGTTTGGACTGGCGGTGATTGGATGGTGGTTAATGTTTGGGTATTAAAAAAGAGTGCTGTCACAGGGCGGCAACCCTCAAGCACTCAAGAAATTAGATCAGTTAAATTGTAGACGAAAAGGAGGAGTTTGTAAATGAAAATTACGAAAATTAAGATCAAAAATCTTTATGGAATTACAGAATACGAAGGGGACGGAAAGAGCGTAGAGCTTTCTGGAACAAATGGAGCAGGAAAATCTTCCGTGATTGATGCAATTCGGTATGCTCTTACAAATAAGTCAAACCGGAAATATATTGTCAGAAACGGGGAAACAGAGGGCGAAATTCTGATTGAAACAGATAACGGATTGAGAATCAATCGGAAGGCAAGAACGAATCAAGCGGATTACAAGAGCGTGAAGCAGAACGGTCATGAGGTGGGGAGTCCGGAAACATTTTTGAAAGATATTTTTACTCCACTGCAGCTGTCACCAGTTGAATTTATGGAGAAATCCGAAAAAGAGCAGAATGCAATTTTGCTTGATATGATCCAGTATGACTGGTCATTGCAGACAATCCGTGAATGGTTTGGTGAAATTCCAGATTGGGTATCTTACGATCAGAATATTTTACAAGTTTTGAATGATATACAGTCGGAAAACGGCATGTATTACAGGAATCGGCAGGATGTGAATAGAGATATCCGGAATAAAAAATCATTTGTTGAGGATATCGCAGATGCTATCCCGTCTGGATACGATGCAGAAAAATGGGAAAATGAAAATCTTGGACAGCTGTATCAGGAAATCGAGCGCATCAGAAAAGAAAATGAGCAGATCGAGAAAGCAAAGCGATTCATCGAGCAGAGAGATAATAAAGTCCGGTCGTTCGAAGCGGATAAAGAGATTAAATTATCTGCATTGGAAAGGTCATTTACCGCAGAGCGGGAGCGGCTTTTGAAAGAGAACGAAAGACTGCAGGCTCAGTTAAGAGAAAATCAAACAATGCTTGCTGGCATGGAAGAAAGAAAAGCGGACAAAGCAGAAGTAATCGTAAAAGAATATGAAGCGAATGTTGCGAAATATGACAGCTCTGTAGAAGAGTACAAGGAATTGTCCGAAAAAGAAGTGCAGGATTACTCGGAATTGCAGAATCAGGCATCTTATGCGGAAGAGATGAAATCCCACTTGAATGAATATCGGCGAATGGTTGATCTACAGAACGAAGTGGAGCGATTAAAAGCGGAATCCGAAGAATTTACGAAGAAAATCGAAAAGGCACGGTCTCTTCCTGGGGAAATTTTAGAAACTGCAACTATTCCAATTTCTGGTCTTACGGTTGTAAATGGCGTTCCACTGATTCACGGACTACCGATCAGCAATCTATCAGACGGAGAAAAACTTGATCTTTGTATTGATGTGGCGATCCAAAAACCGAATGGACTGCAGATCATCCTGATTGATGGAGTAGAGAAAATGTCTACAAAAATGCGGACAGAGCTGTATCAGAAGTGCAAAGATAAGGGATTACAGTTTATCGCAACAAGAACAACAGATGAAGAAGATCTGACAGTGATTGAATTATAAGGAGAATCGATATGGAAGAAATGATTGTAAAAGAAGAAAGACACGAATTAAGTCCGTTTGCGGACAGTCAGAGTTTTCAAAAGATTTTTGATATCGGAAAAATGTTTGCTACATCACAGCTGGTGCCACAGAATTACCAAGGCAAGCCGATGGATTGCACGATTGCAGTAGATATGGCGAATCGAATGGGCGTATCCCCTATGATGGTCATGCAGAATCTGTATGTTGTAAAAGGTAAGCCTACATGGAGTGGACAGGCTTGTATGAGTATGATTCGGGCGAATACAGAATTTAAAAATGTCCGTCCGGTGTACGATGGAACACCTCATACAGATAATTGGGGATGCAGAATTGAAGCAGAATACAAAGATAGTGGAGAGAAAATCAAAGGAACTACAGTGACGATCGAAATGGCTAAAAAAGAGGGATGGTATGAAAAAACAGGAAGTAAATGGAAAACCATGCCGGAGCAGATGCTTGCATATCGTGCGGCTGCGTTCTTTGCTCGGGTATATACTCCAAATTCTCTTATGGGGGTTTATGTCGAGGGCGAAGCAGAGGACATATCCAAAAGCGATACAAGAGTAGCGGAAAACCCGTTTGATTTTGAAGCAGCAGTGCAAGAAGCAGAAGAGGTATTCGAATGATTTTAACACAGGAAAATTATTACAGCAAAGAAGCAAATCGGGAGTATCTCAGCGTCTCGCAGTATAAGGATTTCTGCGGAACAATCGGACGTGTTGGGTGTGAGGAACAGGCACTTGCAAAGCTGAATGGTTACTGGGAGATGGAGAAAACAACAGCACTTCTGGTTGGCTCTTATGTGGATTCTCATTTTGAGGGGACACTTGATTTGTTTAAGGCTCAGAATCCTGAGATATTTACAAAAAAAGGAGAGTTAAAGGCAGAGTACCGAAAAGCAGAAGAAATCATAAACCGAATCGAAAGAGATCCTTTATTCATGATGTTTATGAGCGGAGAGAAGCAGAAAATCTTTACAGCCGATCTATTTGGAGCGAAATGGAAAGTAAAGCTTGACAGCTATTTGCCCGGTAAATGCATCGTTGATTTGAAAGTAATGAAATCCCTGAGAGAAGCGCATTATGCGAAAGACATGGGACTGATGGACTTTGTGAGGTTTTGGGGCTATGACATACAGGCTGCCGTATACCAAGAGGTCGTGAGAATCAATACAGGGGAGCGGTTGCCGTTTTATATTGCTGCAGCTAGCAAAGAAAAAGAGCCGGATATTGAGGTGATTCAAATTCCGCAGGAATGGATGAATGATTGTCTGTCTGGAATGGAAATGAATGTATCAAAGATTCTCTCTCTGAAAAACGGAGAGATTGACCCGATACGATGCGAAGTTTGCGACTGGTGCAAGCATACCAAGATATTAAAATCACCGATCTGGCCAGATAATTTGATAGGAGAAGTGTAGATGAAAAAGTCAGACACGATAGTGACAGAATACGTTGAGTTCTGCTTGATCTGTGGAAAACCATATGACATCCATGGACATCATTTGATCTGCGGAAGAGGGAGAAGACAGAACGGAACAAAGGACAAGTTGATTCTTCCAGTGTGCAGTGATTGTCATGGGAAAATACACGAAAATGGTGTAAGTATGGCACTGTCGAAGATGGTAGGACAGGCAATCTATGAGCAGAACCATACACGAGAGGAATTTAGGGAACGATATGGACAATCATATTTTTGAAATCAGAGGGAAATTTTACAAAGGACATTGTTTCCCTGGTCTGAATGATTACATACATGAGATCGGGAAGAACCCGAAAGCAGGAAATCGAATGAAGCAACAGTATCAGATGATAGCCTGTAACGCCGTCAGGCTTGGCTTGAAGCGTTTTAAAACAGATAAGCCTATCATTCTTCACTATACGTTTAAAGAGCCTAAAAAGGGCAATAAACGGGACAGAATGAATGTTTTCAGTTTTGCGGACAAGGTGATTGAGGACGCATTGCAGAAATGCGATGTGATTGCTAATGATGATCCGGCTCATGTCGTGAATACAACGCATGAGTTTGAGTATACAAGCGGAATCCCGTCAATCATTGTCCGAATTGAAGAGGTAATGAGGTAGAGAGCCTTGTTATAAATTGTAACCCGTTCATGGCTGCACAGTACGTCACAAATACCTTAAGTAATCCAGATTCATTGTCTCCCTGTAATTCCGGGAGCAGAAAGGAGAATAAATGGTAATTACAATTCCGGGCAAACCGGTTGGAAAAGCAAGACCAAGATTCCGCAGAGCCGGATTCAAAGTCATTACATATACGCCACCAGAAAATAAAAAGTATGAAAAAGAAGTTGCAAGGATTTATAAACAAAGCGCAGGCGTTCTTTATGCAGAGATACCTCTGAGAGTTCGTATTTTAGCGAAATTTCCGATTCCAGAGAGCTGGTCTAAGAAGAATAAGGAGAAAGCTTTAAAAGGCGAAATAAAGCCGAATAAAAAGCCGGACTTAGATAACATCGCAAAAATCATTTTGGATGGTTTGAATGGAGTCGCATATACGGACGATAAGCAGGTGACCAGTCTGGAGATTGAAAAAGTGTACTCGGACACACCTTGCGTGGTGGTCTATATTGCGGAGGATGAGTGATGGCGAACAGAAGAATGTTTTCGGCAGATGTTGTATGCACAGATAAGTTTGTTGAAATGCCGTCATCGACTCAAGCTCTGTACTTACAATTCGGCATGAAAGCTGATGATGACGGCTTTGTATCGTCTCCGAAGCAAATCGTGAGAATGGTTGGAGCAGCGGAAGATGATTTGAAAATACTGGTCGCAAAAGGGTTTATCATTCCATTTGAAAGTGGCGTTATCGTGATTTCTGACTGGAAAACAAACAATTCGATCAGGAAAGATAGATACACACAGACAAGATGTTTGGATGAACTGAATAAATTGGAAAATTTGAACGGAAAATACGTTCTTTCGCCCACTTGTCAACCATCTGTCAACCAGTTATCAACCACATGTCAACCAAGTGGTAACCATGCGGTTGACGTTCTGGAAACCCAGGTTAGGTTAGGTAAGGATAGTATAGATAAGAGTAGTATAAATACTACTTGTCCGGAGCTAGAAGCTCCAGACCGGAAAAAAGTCATCTCACTCTCATTAAATGACAACACAGAGCATTGGATTTACGAAGACAATGTATCAAAGTGGAGTGAATTATTCCCTGCTGTTGATGTGATGCAGGAACTCAGAAAAATGAAATCTTGGTTAGACAGCAATAAAGCGAGAAGAAAAACAAAGAGAGGAATCGCAAGATTTATAAATTCCTGGCTATCCAAAGAACAGGATAAGGGAAGAATGCCAGTTAGATCAGAACCGACACATAGAAATAATAACAACTTTGATCGCAGAGAATACGACATGGACTCTCTGGAAGAACAGTTATTGAACTCGAATTAAGGAGGAATTATGGAACCGAAGAAAGTAACAATAAATTACGCTCTGCTCTGCAAGGAACTAGAAAAGCAGGGCAAGACGAAAAAGGGATTCTCTCTAGAGATGGGGAGAAGTGAAAGCTTTGTAAATTATCTGGTAAAGAACCCAGAGCAACCAGAAGCGGTGGAGCGGATCGCATGTATGCTCCTGGGGCTTGAGCCGGGAAGTCTGGTAAAAGAACCGGAGAAGAAAGGAATGACCGCAGCACAGGCGCTTACAGTCATCCGGGATGAGATTTTAGAGAATCGCAGAATCATGCAGGAGAATTTTGAGAAGATCTGGAATAAGATGAACACCAATACCATCCAACTGGAAAAGATTAAAGATAAGGTCAACACGATGTCAAAGACCGACTACGACAAAGCGTTAGAGTGGCTGCAAGACAAGATGGAAGGTGGACGCTATGACGGGGCGAAGTTGCTCATGGAGTCAGAAGCGGCAGGAATTAAAAGGTCGGACATCATGAAAGCGAAAGCAGAACTTGGAGTAAGAATCCAGACTACAGGGTACGGAAAGAATGTGAAAGCATGGTGGAGCTTGAAGGAGGAGAACCATGGATAGAGGGAAATATAGCTTTAGCGGCAGAATGAAGCAGTCAGCCGGATTTAAACAGGGAAATATGGCAGCATATATGTACGGCAGTACAAAGCGGAAGAGAAAGAAGAAGGTGAGAGGAAAATGAGTAGACCAGCGCACTTTCTGGATCCGTACCGGTTTCAGATCGAAGAGATGGCGAAACTCGGATGCTCGGATGAGCATATCCATAAAGTCTTACATGATATCCAGAAAGCGGAATTCCCGACAGAAACTCTTATCCGGTACATGGATGAAAACGGGATCCGGAAAAGAAGAGCAGCGAAAAGATGGACGCGGAACAAAGAGGTTGAGTGGGAAGGACTTTGCAAGCAGTTGCGAGGGAATAAGAAGAAAATAAGCGAAAAATAGAAAGGAGCCAGCCTCCGGCCGGGGCAAGGGTATACCGGGCTTCTTAGAAAATGGAAAATTTGATTATAGATTGCTTCGCCGGAGGAGGTGGAGCGAGCGTAGGAATAGAAATGGCACTTGGAAGACAAGTAGATATTGCAATCAATCACGATCCGGATGCAATTTTGATGCACAAGACAAACCACCCGAAAACATTGCATCTCACAGAAGATATCTTCAGGGTAGATTTGAAGAAATATGTGAAAGGAAAGCGAGTTGCTTTAATGTGGGCGAGTCCTGATTGTACCAGCCACAGCAAGGCAAAAGGCGGGAAGCCGAGGGAAAAAGGGCTTCGGATTTTGCCTTGGGCGGTATACAAACACGCAAAAGCAATTCTTCCTGATGTGATTATCATGGAAAACGTGGAAGAAATCCAACAGTGGGGACCTTTGGATAAAGACGGGCATCCGATTAAGGAGCGGCGTGGGGAAGATTATAAGAAGTTCATTACGGCAATGAAGAGTCTCGGGTATATATTCGACTGCCGGGAGCTTATTGCGGCAGACTATGGCGCGCCAACTACAAGAAAGCGCTGGTATGCAATATTCCGAAGAGATGGAAAAGACATCGTGTGGCCAGAAAAGACGAATTTTAAATCCAGAGATCCGAAATGGCAGGAATGCGGGGCATATATCGATTGGTCTGATTTAGGGAAAACGATATTTGATAGACCAAAACCGTTGGCAGATGCAACGATGAAAAGGATTGCAAATGGAATCAGAAAATATGTAATAGACAATCCATCTCCCTATATCGTGAGAAATAAAGATGCTGTTGCATTTATGATTCAATACCACGGAGAAACAAAAATTGGAGAATCAAGAGGACAGTTGCTGACAGAACCAATTAAAACAATCGACACGTCAAACAGGTACGGCCTGGTGACAGCTTTTGTTACAAAATTTTATAAAAGTGGAATTGGACAGGGATGCAACGAACCTTTACACACAATCACAACATCACCTGGACATTTTGGATTGATATCTGCGTTTTTGATTAAGTATTACGGAACTGGCGGAGGACAAGAACTTTCAAATCCGCTTGCAACGATTACTACAAAAGATCGTTTCGGACTGGTAAATGTGATTCTGGATATCGAAGGCGAAAAGTATGCCATGAAGGATATTTTCCTGAGAATGTTAAAACCGGAAGAACTTAAATTAATGCAGGGATTTCCGGAGGATTACATTATTGACAGGGATTACAAATACAGGAGATATCCGATCGCAAAACAAGTGGCTAGGATCGGAAACAGTGTAGTGCCAATCATGGCACAGAAACTGGTAGAGGCAAACTGCCCGTATTTAAAAATCGGGAATAGGGTACCGAACATAGAAATATATGAGGATGAGCAGCAAATTAGGTTTGCGTAGTAGGAGGAATGACTAATGCCAAAAACAGAAGAAACATGGATGGACGGGATCACTACAGAAATGATGGAGCATATCTGCGACGACCTGTGCAAGTATCCAGATCAGCTAAGTGGAATGGAACTGGAAGATAAATGCGCAGAATGCAAGATGGGACGGTTTGTGTGCGATATTTTGAACCAGTATAACAAGTGTGCGAAGTTGCTGGAGCAGATGCATGAGTTGAAAGAGCGGGATACGGCGAAGAAGCCGAAAAAATACGGAGCGACAGACAGCCAAGGTGTATTCCATCCATTGGTTGGAGTTGATGGAGTACCGTATGACTTATGCCCGAATTGTGATAGTAATTTATGTACAACTGGCATGTTCGGAAGAAGCAAAGAAAGAATGAAGTATTGTGAGAAGTGCGGCCAGAGATTAGATTGGAGTGAGTAGCATGGAAGAACTAAAGAAATGTCCGTTTTGTGGCGGAGAAGCAAGTCTTATTAAAACAATTTGTTTGAATAATAATTACGAAGGATATTTTGTTCATCATGATTGTAAGATGATAATAGCACCTATTGAGACGAGTAATTTTACCACTGAAAAACTGGCAATCAAAGCATGGAACAGGAGGGTGAAAAGATGAGAGAGCGAACATTTGAAGATATCCTGTATATGATTAAAAATGCGTGCTATAAACAGTTTTATAAAGGCACTAATTACGATGGATTAAAACCGGAGATTGTAAGATGCGCCACAAATATTTACATAGAGCAGATGCGACAGAACGGAGGAAAGGAAGATGAGTAGAGAAATCCTTTTTAAAGCGAAGAGAATAGATAATGGTGAATGGGTGGAAGGTCAGTATGCATATATTACCAACCCGCTAACAGAAGATGGTAAACCAATAAAACATCTGATTTGTAATGGAACTAATATATTTAATGACTTGATTGATTCTGATACCCTCTGCCAGTACACAGGGCTAACAGACAAGGACGGTAAGAAGATTTGGGAGAATGATATTTTACGAGGTCATGGAAACGATGATGACTTAGCAAAAGTTGTATTCGGGGAATTTAATGTAATTGATGTTGAGACACACGAAAAAGTAGATCGTGTTATCGGATGGCACACGAAAGTAATTGAAACGGATGTATTAAGCAAATGCGAACCGTTTTGTCTACCAATGCCGTTAACTGATTCTTACATCAAGCGATGCGAATATGAGGTGGTTAAAAATGCATTTGATAATCCAGAGCTGTTGGAGGTGGAGTGATGAACGCATTAGAGAAGATCGTGGAAGAAATGCGACAGAAGCTTGAAGAGCTGACAGGAGAGGAAATTGAGGTGATGTAGGAATGACAAGAGATACCATGAAACGTAGAAAGGAAACGGCAGGAGTCATCCGAAAGATAGATGCACATGATATGGCAACGAGAAAGCCCTGTGAGACAGCTTTAAAGCAACAGGGACATAAAGCCTTTGCCTGTGATTTTAAAAGCCGTGAGAGGACGAAAAAGGACGTTGCGGAGTACAAGAAGCACACGGTGGAAGACTTTTTGAAGAAGGTCGGAATAGATACGAAAGGGAGTGTGATGGGTGATAACAGAAGCACGCATAAAACGAATACATAAAAATAACATCAGAATGGAACGGCTAGCTGAATTGTATAAAGCACATAAATATGCGGCAATGTCATCCGAAATCAATATGAGCGGTATGCCATCGGGAAAAGGCGGGATAGATGACAGTATGAGCGATATTGATGATAGTGTGGATATTGAAACGGAATATCGAGCGCTATACTTCGAAAACGAGTTACTCATCAAAGAAGCAAGAAAATACATAAACCAGTTGCCGGACAATATTCTACGCATGGTAATGGAATTGAAATATATAAACGGAATGGATGAATATGAAATTTCCGCAGAAGTTGGAGTGCCGTATAATCAGTGCTACAGTATGTTAAAAGTACACTGGAATAATGTGTTCTAAATGTTCTAAATCTATTGACATATAGTGACTTGACTGGTATACTGAAAGAGTGAAAGAAGATAAAAAGGCACTGTCACTTATGTGGTGGTGCTTTTTCTTATGCTGTGGCAAATGTAGGGCAGACAGGTTCGACTCCTGTACACGGTTTAGTAGCATATCACGGTAAATATTAAAAATCCGGAATGCCGTGGAAGTGCTACGGAGTGATATCACAAAACGCAGATATCCGCAGATCTGCAAAACAAACAAAAATAGATTCAGCAATCTATATTTAGTGTCAGTACCCGAGTGCGGATAGGGTAAAGGATGTCAATGAAAGGCATCCTACGGGTGTATAGCTCAGTTGGTAGAGCGATCGGCTG
>ERZ1106969.554-NODE-554-length-37729-cov-9.034507_pt1 | contig 37729 bp, 24 predicted proteins | sample MGYA00403685_ERZ1106969 | MGnify/ENA primary metagenome ERZ1106969 (study PRJEB35170, sample SAMEA104062416) | human gut metagenome | biome: human gut; feature: human-associated habitat; material: faeces | place: Denmark | collected 2012-05-18 ... | reverse complement strand
AAAGCAAGATTGTATATCGTACAGAAAAATTTGAGGATAAAGTCCGTACATTCTGTATGAATCCATATGGAATCGTAGTAAATGAAAACACAAACGGAATCGTCACGGTAAATGGACACAGCTATGAGGATACAGAAAAGCAGACAGAGAATACAAACTTCGCACTGCTTGTAGCAAAACATTTTTCAGAGCCGTTTAAAGACAGCAACGGATATGGGGAGAGTATTGCAAGATTGTCCAATATGCTGGGCGGAGGTGTTATTGTTCAGCGGTTTGGAGATTTGATCCGTGGAAGACGAAGCACACATGACAGAATCGAAGATGGATTTGTCAGACCGACACTGGCAGCAGAACCGGGAGATTTGAGTCTGGTACTTCCGAAACGAATTCTGGATGGAATCATCGAGATGGTATATGCACTGGATAAGATTGCGCCGGGTACTGCCAATGATGATACGCTGCTCTATGGTGTCGAAGTAAAATTCTACAATATGGAAGTGGAACTGGATGAGCATCTGGAAACCATGTACAAGGGGCTGTATGTGATTGGGGACGGAAGTGGAGTGACTCATTCTCTGTCTCATGCATCAGCAAGTGGTGTATATGTAGCGAGAGAAATTGCAGAAGCATTATAAAAATATAAGAAAACGATCTTTCAGAAACGTATGATAACGTTCTGAAGGATCGTTTTTTATTGAAAAAATTATTCACAGTAAAGTGTAATATTTGCATTCTCGATATAAGTTCTCCATTCTTCGGACAGCTCATTGTCGGTAATGATAATGTCAAAATCCTGGATTCTGGAAAATGCGGTCGGAAAAATCTTTCCAAATTTGGAGGAATCTGCAAGGAGAATCTTGGTTTGGGCACTTTCCATCAGTGCACGTTTGCCATCCATTTCGTGAGGCGCTATGCAGGTAACATTCAGTTTTTCACTGATTCCGGCAGTAGAAATGAAGGCTTTGTTAATACAGGTACGTTTGATCATGGAAATCCCTTCCGGGCAATAAAACATTTGTGTATTGGGATATAAATACCCTCCGGAGCAAATGATATCACAATTGTGATGCTTGCTGACATCAATCAATACATTCATGCTGGAAGCAACAACGGTCATATGAGTGTCATAAGACAAATTCTGGGAAAGATAAGCTGTTGTTGAGCCACTGTCAATTGCTACCACATCATTTAATTCAATGAGAGAAGCAGCTTTTTTCCCGATACGCTCTTTTTTATCTTGAAAAACCGTACATTCAGAACTGAGGTTGTATTCAGGATACAACGGTGTATTTTCATTCATACGATAAATTGCAACACCATTCACTAAACGGATAAAACCTTGCTCTTCCAGAAGATTCAAATCTCTGCGAATGGTAATTTCGGATACATTTAAAGAAGCAGAAAATTCTTTGATAGAAATTCCTGTTTGTGCAATCAGCATTTTTTTGATTTTATCTAATCGGTTGAGTTTACTTCGACTCATAAACATCCTCCTTTTCAAAATATTTTGAAAATATTTTAACACAAAAAATGAAAAAAGTAAAAAATAAGTAAAGATTAGAAAATATTATAAATAAATTTTTAGAAAAATAAAGGAAAAAAGGAAAAGAAAATGACAAAAAAAGTTATAAAAGGTTTTATAAAAATGAATTGTATCATAAAAGTGATAAAAATATCAAAAAAAGATAAAAAAGTATCAGATTTTACATAAAAGTATGCGGTATTGACAAAAAAATGATAATGTTTAAAATGAAATTATCAAATGCTGAAAAAAGAAAAGGAGTTAGAAAATGGAACTGCATTTAGAAAATTTGGTGAAAGATTTTTCTGGAACAAAAGCAGTCGATACTGGGAGTTTTTCCATTATGGACGGAAAATTGACAGGGCTTTTAGGGCCGAGCGGCTGTGGAAAATCTACGTTATTGTATCTGATTTCCGGACTTCAAAAACCAAGTCAGGGAAAAATCTTTTTTGGGGACAAAGATGTGACAGACCTCCCGCCGGAAAAAAGAGGAATTGGTCTGGTGTTTCAAAACTATGCGCTCTATCCGCATATGACCGTTGCCCAGAATATTGGTTTTCCACTTTTGAACCGCAAAGAAAAGAAGGATGTGATCAAAAGAAAAACCGAAGAAATGGCAAAGCTGGTTCAGGTAGAGGAATTGCTGTCAAGAAAACCAGGACAGCTTTCAGGAGGACAGCAGCAGAGGGTGGCAATCGCACGAGCATTGATCAAGGAACCGGAAATTTTGTTGCTGGATGAACCACTTTCGAATCTGGATGCAAGACTTCGTTTGGAAATGCGAGAAGAAATCCGCAGAATTCAGATTGAAACAGGAGTCACCACTATTTTTGTCACACATGATCAGGAAGAAGCAATGAGTATTACAGATGAAATTGTACTTTTGAAAAAGGGTGTGATTCAGCAGCAATGTGCTCCGCAAGAAATGTATTTGAATCCAAAGAACCGTTTTGTGGCATCTTTCCTTGGAAATCCGCCAATCGACTTTTTCCATATGCCAATTCGTGATGGGAAGCTGTTTTTATCAGAACAATATAGCGTTTCTGTAAAAACAGAGGTGCAGGGAGAAGCGTATGTTGGTATCAGACCAGAGGCATGGGGCGTTGGAAAAGATCTGTATGTAACGGCAGAAACCGTAGAACAACGCGGAAAAGACGTTCTTGTAGGCTTTCATCTGGCAGGAGTGAAGACAAGAGCAATCCTGAATGTGACGGACAAGGTAAGTGCAGGAGATCAGGTTGGTCTGACGCTGAAAAACAATTTGTTATATCTGTTTGATGAAGAAAGTGGGATGAGGATTCCAGCAGAGGTGAGCTTATGAAAGGAACGAACAGATTAAAAAGAGCCGAAAAAGAGAATCCACTTGGGAATACACATTATAGCTTAAAAGCGTATTTGTATTTGTTTCCGGCCATCGTGATTCTTTGCGTGTTTGTCTTTTATCCGATTATTATGACTCTTCGCATGGGGTTTTACGAGAGTTATGTATATTTGACAGACACAGGAAAAGGATTTGGACTGAGCTCTTTTCAATATGTACTGCATGATCCTGCCTTTCAATTGGCAATTCGCAATACGGTGATCATTGTGTTTGTCGGAGTTCCGATTACCATTGCCCTGGCTCTGGGAACGGCTCTGTTTATCAATTCTTTGGTAAAAGGGAAGGGATTCTTTCAGACAATCTATTTCCTTCCATATGTAACGTCTACTGTTGCAATTGGATTGGTATTTCGCTGGTTGTTTCATTCAGACTATGGATATATTAACTACTTTTTGAGTTTTCTGGGGATTCCCGCACAGAAATGGCTGACGAATCCAAATCTGTCTGTATTTTCTGTCACTATTTTTACGATATGGAGTGGACTGGCGTTTAAAATCGTATTATTTTTGGCAGGTTTGCAGAAAATTGATAAACAATATTATCAGGCGGCACGAGTGGACGAGACTCCGCCAATGAGAGTGTTTTTTCGTATTACAATGCCTTTGCTGTCCTCCACATTTTGGATGGTAGCCATTGTGTCTGTAATTCATGCATTTAAAACGTATAATGAAGTTTATTCGATGTTTGGAGGCAATGGAGCAGGACCTGGAAATAGTGCGATCACGATCGTATATTACATTTATGATATGTTCTTTAATCGTTCTCAGGTACATTATGCATCTGCGGCAGCAATCGTATTTTTTGCGATTATCTTAGCGTTGACAGCACTCCAAAAATGGATTTCCAAGCGTTTCGTTCATTATGTGTAAAGGAGATGTCTCATGCAGAATAAAATAGCGAAAATAATAAAAATTATCTTACTTATTTTTGGGGCGTTTTTGATGGTGTTTCCGTTTGTCTGGATGTTGGCAACATCTTTGAAAACATTGCCTGAAGCTACGGCAATCCCACCGATCATGTTTCCGAAGGAAGCGCAATTTTCAAATTACGCAGAAGCAATGCAAGTGGCACCATTCGGACTCTATTTGAGAAACTCCCTGATCGTATCCGGAGTTGGAACGCTGCTGACATTGGTGCTGACCGTTTTGTCTGCGTATGCATTTACAATTTTTGAGTTTTACGGGAAAAAGATTATGTTTTTCCTGTGCCTGGCTACGATGATGATTCCGTCAGAATTATTGATCATTCAGAACTTTATCACCATTTCAAGGCTGCAATGGGTGAATACGTTTCAGGGAATGATCGTTCCGACGATCGCCAGTGGATTTTACATCTATATGATGAGAGAGTATTTTATGCAAACGCCCTCGGTATTATATAAGGCGGCGAAGATGGATGGGTGTAGCGACTGGCGTTATCTTTGGAAAGTGATGATGCCGATCAATAAAAATGCAATTGCAACCATTGGGATTTTGACATTTATCAGTCAATGGAATTCTTTTATCTGGCCATTGATGGTATCGAAGGATGATAATCACAGAGTGATGGCAATTGGACTGCTCCACTTTCAGGATGCTGTAAGTTCTAAGATCAACCTGCAGATGGCAGGAGCGACGGTTGTAATAATGCCGATGGTTATTTTTTACCTGATTTTCCGAAAGCAGATCATCGAAGGGGTGTCACGCGGAGGAATTAAAGGATAGATCACAAACAATATGTTATTAAAGGAGAAGGAAAATGGCGAAAAAAATTGTGAGTTTGTTACTTGCGGGAGTTATGGTATTATCAATGACTGCATGTGGTTCAAAGGGAGAGGAAGAAACAAAAAAACAGGGAAAAGCAGAGATTGTTACAGAAATCAGTGAGCCAATCGAGCTTCAGTACTGGCATTCTATTTCAAATCCAATTCATCTGGAAGTGTTGGAGAATTTGGTAGAGGAATTTAATGAAACTGTTGGAAAAGAGAAAAACATCAGTGTTGTGCCGACATTTAATGGAAGCAGTGCAGATTTATATTCCAATGTGATTGCAGCAATCAAAGCAGGAACTGCACCGGATGTTACATTGGCACTTCGCCCATACGTGGCAGATTATCTGCAGACAGAGTACGTGGTAGATCTTGCACCATATATTGCGGATGAGAAGGTTGGAATGAGCGATTTTGATGATATCTTTGAAGGACTTAGTGACGGTGGTTCTAATTATGCCAAAGAAGGAATGTACTCGCTTCCGATCCATTCCTATTCTGAAGTATTATACTATAATGTAGATTTTTTCAATGAAAATAAATTGAGTGTTCCAAAAACATGGGATGAACTGATTGCAACAAGTAAAAAAATTCATGAAATTACAGGTGCTCCTGCATTTGGCTGGGATAATCTGGTCGGCAGTTTTATGACTCTGGTAAAACAGTATGGCGGACGTTATACAGATCAGGATGGAAATATTTATTTTGCAAAAGAAGATGAGGATGTTGCACTGAAAGTTTTGAACCTTTGGAAAGACAATGTAGAAGCGGGAATCTGGCGTACAGCAGGAGAAGATATGTTCTTCTCAGGTCCATTCGCAAATGAGCAGATTCCAATGTACATTGGGGACAGTGTGGAAGCCGGTTATATTCCGAATAAAAATCCAGATCTGAATTGGGCAACAGCTCCCGTTCCTCAGGTGAGTGAAGATACGGCTGCAAATTTAAGTGCAGGTCATGTCATTACAGCACTGAATACAACAGGGGATCCGGAAAGAGCATATGCATCTTATGAATTGATCAAATTTATGACTTCGAAAGAGGCAAACCTTGCAGTTGTTACAGCAGGAACAGGATATTTACCGATTCGTCAGACCGTAGTAGACAGTGCGGAATATCAAAACTATGTGAAAGATGGACATGATTTCTTAACAGCAGCAGTTGATCAGAGCGATAAATATTTTTATGAGCCGGCATTTACAAATGAAATTACAACATCCAGCGCAGTAAACGGAGCAGTAAAAATTATGATGCAGGAGGTTGCTGAAAATAAAGTAGACGCTGAAACAGCGTTGAATAATCTGAAGCAGACTGTAGGCATTCAGTAAAGGAGTAACAAGGAAAATGAAAATACTTTACCACGATATTGTGACACCTTGCGGACAACCGGCAGATGTGGTGATTTCAGGATTGCAGAAGTTTATCAGACGCGGAATGATAGAAGAAGCAGTCAGGGCAGCATACGAATTGTTTTTGACAGGCGAAGAGCTGACAGAGTATCTGTGGAAACGATTATTGGTAATCAGTGCAGAGGATATCGGCATGGGAAATCCGATGGCTACGATTGTAGTAGAAGCATTACAGAATGCAGCAGCCCGAATAACTCGGGAAAACCCGGATTATGCAATTTTTATCGTACAGGCAGTACGGTACTTGTGCAGCTGTGAAAAGGAGCGCGGAGCCAGTATTCTGAGCAGTGTAATTAAACGACGAATTCGAGATGGAGAATCTTTTGAATTTCCAGATTATGTGTTTGATATGCATACCGTAAAGGGACAGGCAGAACATAGAGGAATTGAACATTTTTTTGAAGAGGCTGCCCAAATTTATCCAAAGGCAGAACAGAGCGAAGAACATGCTGCGTACTGGAGAAAACTGGAACAGGAATTGATCCGGCGCAAAAAGGAGGATGTAGAGGAAAATGAATAGAACACTTGTGATTTCAATTGATGCATTGATTACGGCAGATATTCAAAGACTCAAAGAGCTGCCTCATCTGGGAAAAATCATGAAGAAAGCATCCTGGGTAGAAGATATTTTCTGCATCTATCCGACTTTGACGTATCCGTGCCATGCTACGATTACGACAGGATGCTGGCCAGATCGGCATGGAATTATCAATAACGAAAAATTTCAGCCGCTGGCTGAAGGCAGAGCAGACTGGTTCTGGTTTCGGGATGCGATCCAGGTTCCGACAGTGATCGATTATGCAAAACAGCACGGATTGACAACAGCAACGGTTACATGGCCGGTAATGGGGGCATCTGGAGCAGATTATAACATAGGAGAAATCTGGGCGCCGAGAGAAGAGGATGATCCGACACCTTGGTTTGACCAGGCAAACAGTCCGCAGGTAAAGGAAATTTTTGAAAGAAACAAGCATATGCTTCGATGGATGAAGACACCTCAGATGGATGAGTTTGCAGCGCAATGTGCCGCAGATATTATCAGGGAGCAGGATCCGGATCTCTTATTGCTCCACTTGTCTTATGTAGATCACCAGAGGCATCGCCTGGGGGTACATAGTGAAGAATTGACCAGAGCGTTCCGATTTGTGGATGAGCAGATTGGAAAAGTTCTGGAAGCGGTAGAGGAAAAAGGCGGAATCCAAAACACAAATATTGTTCTGCTTGGGGATCATGGACAGCTGTATTGTGATGAATTGTTCCATATCAATTCTTTGTTTAGAAAAAAAGGATGGATCACAGAAGAAAATGGTGTTGTGAAGACATGGAAAGTTTACGCAGCCCAGTGTTCTTTCAGTGCACAGATTTATCTGCAGCCGGAAATGGACAGAGAGGAAGTTTATCAAGAACTGAAGAACATTCAGAAAGAATATCCACAGTACATTGAACAGGTGTTTACAAAAGAGGAAGCTGCCGAGAAGCATCTGACGGGTGCGTTTGATTTTGTAATAGAAGCGGCAGACCGGGTTGCATTTGATAAAGTGGTTGATGCAGATGCTCTTACAATTCCGGTTCAAGAGGTGAAAGAATACAAAGCATCCATCTCTACGCATGGTCATCTTCCGGAAAAGGGGGACAAACCGCCGTTTATTATGTGTGGACCGGATGTAGTTGAAAATCAAGTCATAAAAGGCGGATATTTAATTGATGAAGCACCTACCATTTTGAAGCTGTTTGGTATTGAGGCAGAACAGATGGATGGAAAAGCGTTCGGATTGGTGAAGTGCAAAGAAGATGAAAAGTAGAATTTTACAGGATGAACAAAAGAAAATTCCGAAATTGATCTGTTTCGATTTGGATGGAACGTTATATCAGGACAAAGTCATCTACAAGAACATCATTACACACTTTTTTCAGGACACGCCTTATTATGAATGGATTGAACCGATACAAGAAAAAATGGACAACATACTGGAAGGAACGGAAACGCTGAAATGTGGACAATTTCTTCCGAAGAAACAGGCAGAGTTTCCTGAGAAAATCGAAGATTTGTTTGCGGTTTCCGGAACGGCTGCATTATTGCTGGAATCTCCGGAAAAATGGCTGGACAGGAAAAAATATTCCTATATATCGGACGGCTGGACGCTTGCTATGTATCTGGCAAGAAGAATCGGATGGGAAGGAGAGCGCTTCTGGGAGCGCTTCCAAAAAGCGAGAGCGGAACTTGTTGGAGAAACGTTTGGTCCGGAACCAGATGACGAATTGCGAGATCTTTTGCTGAAGCTGAGGGAAAAAGGGATTTATCTGGTCCTCTGCTCTAACGCAAAGAAAAGCGGTGGGGAAGCCTTGCTGAAGCACCTGCATTTGTCAGAATGTTTTGACGAAGTTGTTTTTGATGCAGATAAGCCGCATTCCATGAGAACAAGAATGGAAGAGTGGGGGATCGATCCGGCAGAAATGTTATTTATAGGAGATCAGGGATATTTTGATCTGTATGCGGGAAAATTGGCCGGAGCGAGAACGATGTTGGTTTCCCCATATTATATTGAAGATCAGGGGCTTTGGGATATCCGAAAAAATACATTGGAAGAATTGAAAGAATTTCTGGGAAAGATGTAGCTTAAACAGAGAGGAAATGACGTAAGGCGGGCATTTCCTCTCTTTTGATTTTGGATATAATGGATTATGGCCTTTCGTAATAGGAGGCTGTTTGTCTTGTAAAAACAGAAAAAATAAAATGCGAACTTAAATTATCTGAAAATATTGAAATGTATTAAAAAAAGAACTATAATTATACTATAAATAGTAAGGAAGGAGTGTACGATTATGACGGAAGCATTGATTGGAACATGTATTTTGGCAATTACAACGGTGATATTTGTTTGGGTATGTTCAGAATATCAGATTTATAACAATGAACATTCAGCAGAAGAAAAACTGAATGCCACGCGATTGTCGGACTGGTTTGCAGCACAGAGGATGCGCTTTTGGCTTGCAGTGGATGATGCAAGAGAATATCCGCAGGAAGTGCTGAAGTCAGAGAATAAGACACTGCTTCAAAACTGCATTGTTCGGCATCATGAAACACAGGAGATTCGCAGTGAAAAGAAAAGAGAGCATCGTATGATACAGAGCCAGAGAACATATCGGATGCGGGGAAATTTGTAAAATGATCATCTCTCAAAAAAGCAGGGAGAGGGACACTTGATGAGTGTCTCTCTCCTTGCTTTTTAATATCCACAAGATTCCAGAATTATATCACATTTTCTGTGCAAATCGAAAGAAAGTGATATGTTTGCCGAAATAATTGCGTAGTCAGCGGATCTTTTTGAATTCTATAATTAAAGTAGAAAAAATAATTATGGAAAGAAAGGGAGACAAAAAACATGAACAGGTTAAGAAAAAGAAAACGGTTTTCAGGTAAGGCAATACCGCTTTTTATGGCAGCAATGGTTGGAGTGACAACCGTTCCGGCAATTCCGGCTTATGCGGCACAAAATGCGGATTCCGATATGGGTCAGGCTGAGATTGCAGAAAATGCGGAAAAATACGGGTTGACTGAAAATATTGAAGATGGCGCAATCTTGCATTGTTGGTGCTGGTCTTTTGATACGATCAAAGAAAATATAGCAGACATTGCGGCAGCCGGATTTACATCCATTCAGACATCTCCAGCGAATGAGTGTAACGACACACATCCCAATATGAAGTTGATGGGAAGTGACACAGTCAATGGAACAGATGGATGTTGGTGGTGGCATTATCAGCCGACTGACTGGAAGATCGGAAACTATCAGCTGGGAACCAGAGACGATTTTGAAGCAATGTGTGATGAGGCAGACAAATATGGAATTAAAGTCATTGTAGATGTTATTCCGAACCATGTAACACCGGAATTGGATGAGGTATCTCAGGATCTGTATAATGCGGCAGGAGGAAAAGATAATCTGTTCCATGCAAATGGATTTCGTGCCATTCAAAATGGCGGTGACTGGAGTTGGGGAAACAGACTTGCATGTACGACCGGGGAGATGGGAGGACTTCCGGATGTCAATACAGAGAATGAAGGTTTCCAGAAATATTTTATGAATTATCTGAATGATCTGATCGAATGTGGAGCAGACGGTTTCCGTTATGATACAGCAAAACACATCGGTGTTCCGTCAGATCCGACAGACCCGCGGAGTCCGGAAAATGATTTCTGGCCTGTAGCAACAGGAAAAGAATCCGTAGATGGAGTTTCTCTGGAAGATGCGGATCGTATCTTTACATATGGAGAAGTACTTCAGGGAGATAACGTACCGGAAAAAGAATATGCTCAGTATATGAGAATGACAGCTAGCAGCTATGGCGGAAAATTAAGAAGCGCTGTGCAGGGAAAGAATTTCAGTGTGAATAATATCATGAACTGGCAGCACTCTGCACCTGAGAGTCTCGTCACATGGGTAGAATCTCATGATACTTACTGCAATGCAGGAGAATCCGTTGGACTTTCCGATACACAGATTCGCCTTGCATGGGCAGTGATTGCAGCAAGACAGGACGGAACACCTCTGTTCTACAGCAGACCGGATGGATCAAACGGCTGGTCAAATCGCTGGGGCAAGAATGTGATCGGTGAAAAAGGAAATGATCAGTTCAAACATCCTGAAGTTGCAGCTGTAAATAAATTCAGAAATGCAATGGAAGGCGAAGCAGAATATTTGAGAAATATCAATGGCAGCAGTGAAATCCTTCAGATTGACCGTGGAACATCAGGAACCTGTATTATCAATCTGGGAGGGGAACTGGATATTGATACTGCGACAAAGATGGCAGATGGAACTTATGAAGATCAGGTGTCCGGAAGAACCTTTACCGTATCAAATGGAAAAATCAAAGGACATCTTTCAAAAGAAGCAGTTGCAGTCATCTACAAAGAAAAACAAGATCCGGTACAGACAGGGACAGTCAGTGCAGAAGCCAAAGACGGAAAAACAACATTCGCCACAGAGACAACAGAAGTCGTTCTGCATGCGGAAAATGTAACGAATGCCACATACAGCACAACAGAAGGAGAGAAAGGTTCCTATCAGGATGGCGATGTGATCACAGTCGGCAAGACTTTGAAAGCAGGAGAGAGTGTGATTATCACAGTAACCGGTGAAAGCAAAAAAGGAACCGTGACTAACAAGATCACACTGAAAAAGACGGATGAGGCGGTAGAGGAAGGTAATGTGGCATATATCAATCTCCCATCCGGATGGGATGAGCCATATGCCTATGTATACAGTGAATCTACAGAAGAGAGCAACGCGGTATGGCCGGGTGTGAAGATGGAAAAAGCAGAGGCAGATGAGACAAACGGATACAATAATCTGTACAAATACACAGTTCCGGACAACATCAAAGATCCACTCGTTATTTTCTATGGCGGAGACAATTCCCGCAGATACCCGGGAGATATGGAGCAGGGAATGGATCTGACAGGAACGATGATCTATGAAAACCGACAGTGGCATGAGTACAAAGTGCCGGAGCATGTAGATTGGAAAACACTGGTCACAGGAGAATATGATGTATATATTAAGAAACCTGCAAATTGGGGAAATGATATTTCCTGCTATGCATATGAAAATCAGTCTTCTAATAATGCAGCATGGCCGGGCGTGAAAATGGAAAGCCTGGGAGAAGGCGTATACGCATATAATCTTCCAGAGAGCTGGACCGATGCAAATATCATGTTTACAGATGGAAAGGCTCAGATGCCGGGATCTATGCAGCCGGGATTTGTTTATGAAGCAGGTTCCTCCATGCTTTGCCATGACGGAGAGTGGACAGTCGTAGAGAAGAAAGAGGACGCTCCGGTTATTACATCCTCTGTAGAAGACGGCGCTGTATTTGACAGTGAGTTTATGGATGTAACACTGAAGCTGGAACATGCAGTATCCGGTACATACAGTCTGGATGGAGGACCGGCACAGGAGTTCAAAGACAGCGCAATAGTTTCAGTAGGAAAAGGAAAAATTGCTAATACAGATATTACACTTGCAGTAACAGCAAAAGGAAAAGAAACAACAACAGAACAGACCTTTACGTTTCATAAGGATTTCAATGTAGAGAAAAACGGCGGAGCTGTGGAATATGAAGTGACAAAAGAGACAAACGCAGACGTGGAAGTTGGAGAGACAACTGCTGAGGCTCTGGGTGGAAATTATGCGACAAATCCAAACGGACAGGCAGGAAAGAATGCAACGATCGCGAGCGCGGCTGATTTTACAGCAGATATGTTGATCGCACAGGGTGTGGCAAATGATGATCCGAGAATCTTCAGAGGTTCACATGAAGGTCCAGTATATGACAGCTATGCACTTTACGGAGCTTGGGATGATACAAACATTTATCTTGGATGGCAGTTTACAAACGTAACAGATGTAGTAGATCCGGCGCAGGGATATCCGATCAGTGATAATGGAAAGCCATATAATGGAGACATTCCACAGATGCTGGCGCTTCATGTAGGTTCAGGACATGCTGGAAATGGCGTACTCGACACCGGTGGATATGTATGGGGTATTGATGTGGGATATGAGACACCGATCGACACCCTGATCTGCTTCTCAAGCAAACCGGGGGTTGGAGCGCCAGCATTGTTCAAAACATCCGAAGACGGTACATTCAGCTATGATACCTGCGTAGGACTGGACGAGGCAGGTATCTCTTATCAGTATGAAGATGGATTCTTCGGAAGCACACTTACCGGAATAAAAGGAAATGGATACGATGGTTACGAGCCGTCCATGCTGATCAGTGACAGCGCAAACTGGACAGATTTCCTGAATGAAGGACACAGCACAACACAGGATACATTCTACACAATGACAATTCCGATGGAATCACTGGGAATCACAAAAGTACAGCTGGAACAGAATGGAATCGGCGTAATGCACATTTCCACATTTGGAGCAAGCGGTATCGGATCTATTCCGATGGATATGACAATGCTGGACAGTGCAACAGAGGAATACAGTCAGGATGCATCTACTTCAGCAGAGAAAGAAGATACAGATCTGATTACAGTTCCACTTGCAAAACTTGGAAAAGCAGGAACATCCGGAGGCGGTGGAGACATTGAGACAGAGAAAAAGACAATGATGGTCAACTTTGGTGCAGACAGAAGCGCACCGCAGACAGAAGAGACAGACCTGACACTCAAAGCCGAAACAACAGGCGGAGAAGGAATAATCACATATACCTTTGCAGTGGATGGAAAAGCGGTGGAAAATACAACGACAGATTCTGCGCTTTGGGATCCAAAAGGCGGTATACATACAATCAGCGTTACAGCAGCAGACGAACAGGGACATGAAGTGACAGTAGAAAAAGAATATGACATTACAGGAGAAGTGGAACAGGAGAAGGAATTAAAGATCACTTCCTTTACAGCATCAAAGATGTCTCCGCAGAAACCGCTCACAAGAGTGAAATTCACGGCAGAGGCAGAAGGCGGATCCGGAAAACTCCAGTATCGTTTTCTACGTGTTTCCAAAGATGGAACAGAAAAAGTCCTGAAAGATTTCCGGAATCAGAATTACGTATCATGCAATCCGAGAAAAGGAACGTATACGATTCGTGTAGAAGTAAAGGATGAAAAAGGCAATACGGTTGAAAAAGAAATGCAGTTTACATGGAAATAGGACTGAAAAACAACAGTACTCCTGAGATAAGAAGAAGTACAGGGTCAGCCGGTTTATAGCCGTGACACTATAATGAACCAAGCCTGACAGCAAAATCACCTGGATAACAGGAAAGGTGCTGTCAGGTTTTTTTAGATTTCTGATTTAGAGTCTTAGAAATGAAACCGTACAGATTAACAGTGCATCAATCTGAAGAATTTAATATCAATCTGAAGAATTTAATATATACGTCTGTATCATTAAAGCTTTAAAATTAAAGTATAAAGAACAAGCCAAACAAATAGTAGAAGAGGGCAGGAGGAATTGAAAATGAAAAGAAAAAGAGTACTTGCAGTTCTTATGACAGTGATGATGGCAGGCGGTCTGCTTGCAGGATGCGGTGGAAACGAGAAAACAACAGCATCTGATACAGGGGCATCTGAAGAGACAAAGAAAGTCAGCCTTACTGTATGGGGACCTCAGGAAGATCAGGCTGCACTGGACGGATATGATGAAGGAATCCTCAAGTCTATGTGTGAAGCATTTGATGAAGAACATGAGGAATGGGATATCACATTTGAGTATGGCGTATGCAGCGAGGGAGAAGCAAAAGACCTCGTAACTAAGGATGTTGAGCAGGCAGCAGACGTATATATGTTTGCAAACGATCAGATCCCGATTCTTGTAGAATCCGGAGCACTTGCAAAACTTGGCGGATCTACAGAAGAGGCTGTGAAGGCTGACAATGCAGAAGGAATGGTTTCTTCCGTTACATATGATGATGGTATCTATGGTGTGCCGTTTACATCCAATACATGGTTTATGTATTACGACAAGAGCAAATTCTCAGAGGACGATGTGAAGTCACTGGAAACAATGATGAAAAAAGATTTGGGAGATGGCGTATATAACTTTGGATTCTCTCTGATGGACAGCTGGTATATCCCGTCATTCTACTTTGGAGCAGGCTGTACACTCTTCGGTGACGGAACAGACGCTTCAGCAGGCTGTGATTTTGACAGCGAAGCAGGTGTGGCAGCAACAAAATATATGGTAGATCTTGCAGCAAATCCGAAATTTACATACAACCAGGACGGAAGTTGTATGGCACTGTTCCAGGAAGGAAAACTGGGAGCATTCTGCAGTGGTTCCTGGGATGCGGCAGCAGTAAGAGAAGCACTGGGAGATAACTTCGGAGCAGTCAAACTTCCGACAGTAAATATTAATGGAAAAGAAGGACAGATGAGATCTTTTGCAGGAAGCAAAGCAATCGGTGTCAATCCGAATTGTGAAGATGCAGAAGTTGCAGTAGCACTTGCATCTTATCTGGGAAGCGCTGAGTGTCAGCAGATTCGTTTTGAGACAAGAGGTATCATTCCGACCAATGCAGACGTAGAAGTCGGAGATGATGAAGTAGCAAAGGCGCAGATGGACGAGATCAGCGAAGCATCTTTCTTACAGCCAGTACTTTCTGAGATGAACAGCTTCTGGACACCGGTAGAAACAATGGGTAAAGAAATCATCCAGGGAGATGTAACAGCAGATAACGCAGCAGACAAAACCAAGACAATGGTAGATGGAATTCTTTCAAACGGATTATAAAAGCTGGTTATAAATATGGAGAGCGCCCTGTCAGCAGCTATGATGGGGCGTTTTTCAAAAAGAGGAGGAAACAATGAGAGCGAAGAAAGCGAGAAAGAAAAATACGGTGGAAAAAATCAGAGAATTTCCCGAAGTCGTTTCTGTCCGCGAGTCTCTGAATAAAGGGGATCTGTTTACACGTTTATCTTGTATTGTAATGGGGGCAGGGAACATCCGCAACGGTCAGATTGCAAAGGGAATCTCTTTTCTGGCGGCGGAAATTATTTTTATCCTGTTTATGATCATGTTCGGAGCAAGCGCTCTGGCGGGAGTTACAACACTGGGAACACAGACCACGCAGGAAGTATTTAATGAAGCAAAGCAGATTTATGAATATACATCAGGTGACAACTCCATGTTGTTTCTGTTATACGGAATTGTGACAGTGTTTGCATCATTCGGTTTTTTTATTATCTGGAGAACCAGCATTAAATCCGCATATACACAGCAGAAGAAACGGGAAGAAGGAAAGCATATTCTCACATTGAGAGAAGACATCAGATCTCTGTTAGATAAAAGACTGAACTCAACGCTTTTATTTTTTCCTACATTGTGTGTGATTATATTTACGATTTTGCCGCTGGTGTTTATGATCTGTATGGCATTCACGAACTATGACCGGAATCATCAGCCGCCGGGAAAGCTGTTTGACTGGGTAGGACTTGTGAACTTTGAAAAAATATTTGATACAGGAAGCGGATTGGGTTATGCTTTCTGGCACGTTCTGGGATGGACATTTGTATGGGCGGTTGCAGCCACATTTTTGAATTACATTCTAGGAATGATCCTTGCAATGATTATCAACTGGAAGGAGACAAGATGGAAGAGCTTCTGGCGTTTTGTTTTTGTGCTTTCTATCGCAGTGCCGCAATTTGTGTCACTTCTGATCATGCGGACCATGCTTCAGGAACAGGGTGCGATCAACGTTCTTCTTCAGAATCTGGGTCTGATAGACGAAGCGCTTCCGTTCTGGACAAATACAACTTGGGCGCGAATCACGGTTATCATAGTCAATCTGTGGATTGGTATTCCATTTACATTGCTGCAAGTGACAGGAATCCTGCAAAATATACCGGCAGAACTGTATGAATCAGCGAAGATTGATGGGGCAGGCCCGGTTACTACATTTTTTAAGATTACTCTGCCTTACATGCTGTTTGTGACAGCTCCGTATCTGATTACACAGTTTATCGGAAATATTAACAACTTTAATGTGATCTTCCTGCTGACAGAAGGAAAACCGGCTGCGATGGATTATTTCAACGGAACTGCCGGTAAGACTGACCTTCTTGTAACGTGGCTGTATAAACTGACGATCAACTTCAATGACTACAATTATGGTTCAGTCATCGGTATCCTCACATTTATTATCTGCGCTGTGCTGGCACTGACTACATACCGCAGAACAGGATCATATAAGAATGAGGAGGGATTTCAGTAATGAAAACGAGAACAGTAAAAATAAAATCAGCAAAGAAAAAGAAGAGAGCACTTATTGTACTGGATCATGTATTTCTGTCTGTGCTGGGGCTCATATGGATATTTCCGATCTTTTGGGTAATTATGACCTCTTTTCGTGCTGGAAAAGGATCTTATTCCACACAGTTTATACCAGAAGAACTGACAATTACAAACTATACAAGACTGTTTATCGAGCGAGGTGTATTTGACTTTCCGCGGATGTTCATGAATACTTTTATCGTGGCAGTTGCCTCATGTTTGCTGGCTACATTTTTCCTTATTTCCATTGCATATACGATGTCACGGATGCGTTTTAAAATGAGAAAGCCTCTTTTGAATGTGGCGCTGATTCTCGGAATGTTCCCGGGATTCATGTCCATGATCGCCATCTACTATATTCTGAAAGGAATGGGACTGACGGAAGGAGGCTTCAAGCTTCTGGCGCTGATTATCGTCTATTCAGGCGGCGCGAACCTGCTGTCCTTTTATGTGGCAAAAGGATTCTTTGATACGATTCCGAAAGGAATTGATGAGGCTGCATATATTGATGGAGCCACCAGATGGGATGTATTTACAAAGATCACACTTCCATTGTCAAAACCGATTCTTGTGTACACACTTTTGACAAGTTTTATCGCACCATGGACGGATTTTATCTTTGCAAAAGTAATCATCGGTTCAGATGCGAAATATTACACAGTGGCAGTCGGACTGTGGAATATGCTGACAAAGGAAAATGTTTATCAGTGGTATACGAGGTTTGCGGCAGGTGCAGTGTGCGTATCCATTCCGATCGCAATTTTATTTATCTTCATTCAGAGATATTATGCGGATGGATTGTCCGGAGCTGTAAAAGGGTGATAATGATGTATACGGTATTGATAGCGGATGGCGAAAAAATCGAAAGAGACGGCATCCGCTGTTTTTTAGGGAGAAATGAGAAAAAATATCAGATTATGGAAGCAGAAAACGAAAAGACCGCAGAAGAAGTGTTGCAAAAAAATGTGATCGATATCCTGTTGATTGACATCGGACTGCGTCTGTCAGGGCTTGCGCTGACAGAACGAGCGGGAAAAATGCAGAAGGGGATCCAGACGATTGTACTCAGCAGATTTGAAAATTTTGAATATGCAAAAACGGCAATCCAATGCGGAGCGAATGATTATCTGTTAAAGCCGGTCGATGCAGAAGAACTGGCAAAAGCGCTGGAGCGTGCGGAAGCAAATATCAGGATGCGGCATGTGAAAATGCGGGAAAGTGAATATTGCTCCAGATATCTGGAACAATATTTTATGGTGCGCTATATCCTGAAAAAGCACCCGGACGTATTGAAAGAGGCCGGGAACTATGTGGACGTAAAACAGTGGGAAAGCTTTCATTATGCGGTTTTTGCAGAGTGCGCCAATGGATTTTTCGAGGAATATGCAGATGAGTTTCAACATGCGTTTTATGAACGATTTAAAAATTCGATGGTCTATATGAACTTGAATATGTGTCAGAGCCTTTTTCTTATCAGGGGGGAAGTACAGGACCCCTACGGGATGGCCACAGATATCCTGGAGTGGTTAAAAAAGACTTATAGCAGAGAATTCTTTCTGGCAGTGAGCAGAAGATACGAATCTTTTACAGAACTGCCGGATGTATACTGCCGACTGGAAGAACTGATGGAAGAAAAATTCTACCATACGCAGAGACATATTTTCAGTGAGACGATGAAAGATACCGGCGAAAGTCTGATTAATGAGGGACGCACACTGTGGATGCTGGAAAAAGACATTCGGGAAAAAGATACGTGCCATTTGGAAAGTCTTTTTGAAAAAGTGTTGGAAAAATATAGCGATGCCAGACATTTTCCCAGTATGTATGTAAAATTCATCTTTTCCAATATTGTAAAAGAACTTTGGGATTCCATGGCGGAGTACAAAGATATTCCGATCAGTCAGGTGATCGATGAATTGTATCGAAGTCAGTCAGTGTCGGAAGTTGTCGAACTGGTTCGGCAGCAGGTGAATGAATTCCAGCAGTATGTGGCGGAAGACAGGGGCAGCAGAAAGTTCAAAGTGGAAGTGACGAAAGACTATATTGACAAGCATTATGGAGAAATGCTGGATTTGGAACAGCTTGCAAAAAGGGTGTATCTTACTCCTGGACATCTAAGTAAAATTTTCAAAAAAGAGACTGGGGTCAGTCTGATCCAATATATTAAAAATGTACGGATGGAAAAGGCGGCAAAGATGGCAGTGGAGACAACTATGTCTGTGCATGACATTTGTATACGTGTTGGATTTCGAAATTTGTCATATTTCTGTAAACGGTTTCGAGAGCAATATGGTTATACACCAGAGAGTTATCGTAAGAATATTTTAAACTCCCAAAAGACAAAACAATAAAAAGAGTGAAACATAAATATGCAATACACAGTTTATTTTCTATAGAACTGCATTTTGAGAGAGCTGAGGGTGACTAGGGAAAGGGTAGAGCTTTTATGAACGTTATGAAAAAAAGGGCGTGGAGTATTGTGTTGGCTGCGGTGATACTGCTGACAAATACGGGGATCGGCAACATAGTGAATGCAGAGGATATTATAAGTTCAGAGCCGAAAGTACATGTGTCTACAACGTGTACGATAGAATCACAGGGAAAACAAAATGAGGTGCAGACAGTGAAGGTCACTGCACAGAACTATGGAGATAAGGATGCAGTGCTGCTCACCAGCCTTCTGGAGGAAGATGGGACCACCGCAGAGTTGCAGACAGAGATTTTGAATCTGTGCAGGGAAAAGGAAATCACAGATCCAGAGAAGCAGACAACAATCGAAGAGACAATGAAAGAGGCAGTTACGCTTGCAGACGGAACCAGGACGAAGGCACATGCAGAGTGGAAAGAAGAGACAGATAAAAACGACAGTGAAAAAGTTACTGCACGATATCTGGAAGTATTACTTCCGGCAGGGGCATCCGCAGACTTTGATCTGCAGATGATGTACCGTATGGATGCAGCGCAGTATGAGAAAAAGGTGATTGTACAGACCCAGGCATTTGTAGAAGGTCAGGATGTGACAGAGGCTTCTGAGAGAGAAGACAAGACGACAGAGAATATGGATACTCTGGTCTGGAACAGTGAAGTACAGGTAGAGGAAGAAGCCGTTGAGGAGTCGCTCAGTGTAAATGAAAGTGGGGTGGTTTTCTATTTTGCAGTTCCGCTTGAGTGGACAAACAATCAGTACATAATTTATGCAAACGGGTGTGAATCTAACCAAAGCAATAAGTGGACAAAGCAGGAAATGCAAGATACTGGAAAGATATATTCCGATGGGAGAAAAATATATAAAGTGAATATGACAAAACCAGTCTATGGAGGGTATGATATATTACAATTTCTGGCATGGTCGGGAGGCATTCAAAAAGATATGATTACGGCTATCACTTCATGGACACCTGTTGCAAATATAGAAAGTAAATTGTGGAATGGAAGTGCATGGGAGGATTATACAGAAATTGATTTAAACGATCATACATATTTTGCCGGAAAGCCTATGGTATTCCAGAATCTGTCAGATAAAAATCTTGGAAATGTAATGGCTTGTTTTTATGAACCAGATGAATCTGGAAATAAGCAGTGCGTTAAAGAAATTGTCATGGAGAAGGCAGATAATCGTTATTACACAACGATTCCGGACGTGGTCTGTTCCTACGTAAAGTTTATTGATAAAACAGGACAGGCGTTAGGTGATGAGTTTTCTAATTTTTATGAAAGTGATAGCAGTTGTCCAGAAAATTTCCTTTATGATCAGGCAGAAAAGTATTGTTATCAGTATAAAGGAAGTGCAGACAATTCTACGTGGGGGGCACTGACGGGAAATACAACGGTATATTATGATGCGACCCTTTCTAAGTTATCTTATGAAGGAAGTAATATCAAAGTTGGTGGAAAAGGAATTCCGTATTCGGGTACAGAGAATATCTGGTGTTACGTTACGGGAATTAAAGAGAATCAGACCATAAAAATGAATAAGGTGGGAAGCTCTGATGTTTATAGCGCAGATATTCCTTATGGATATACGAAAATTCGTTTTGCAGGCTATGAAGTGAATAATGAAGATACAGCGCTCAATGGTGATGCTACGGATATGACAGATATTCCAAAGGGATATAGAGAACCTTGTTTCTATGGTGACACAAGTGATGATCTTCTTTACACAGTTGGAGCGAAAAACAGAGGCGGTTATTGGGGAGAAAAGGGCAGTATCAGAGATGCAGAAAAAGGGAAGAACAGTACGGTAGTGGATGTACCGGAAGGAACGCTGGTAAGAGATGCTGATAAGTTGTATATAGAGACTACATTGTATGATTATTATACGGATTATGAGTTGAATGGAAATAATCGCGATAATTACAATCCAGCTGCAGTTGTCACTTCACATCAGATTTATCAACCGTTCCGTCAGTTTAATATGGCGTTGAGCGATTATTACCGTAAAAAGGGTGCTACGTCTCCACTGTACTGGGGAAACTTCCAAAATTTTAAGGGAAGCCATTTTGATGAAATAGCTGCTACAATGGATCTTTTTAATTACAGTAATGAGAAGAATAAGTTTTTTTATGAGAATAATTCGATGTGGGCAGCGTCCGGCGCTCAATTGTCAACAGGGAATCATGCAACTCAGGGGTTGGCAGCAGATCGCTTGACAGAGAAAAAGAATCTGGCGCTTAAAAATAGAAATGGAGGCAGCATTCCGGCACCGTTCTTTAGTGAAGAATTTTTGAGAGGAGGAAACTCCAAAGAAACGGTACTTGGAAAAGTATATAAGAATGTAACATTTCCATTTGTAAAAAAACAGATGAAACAAGGAAATGCAACTGTGGATTACTGGTATTTTAATAGTGGCAGCGCCACAGAGGCAAATAAAAATCTTCAATTACGGTATAGTGACACAGATGGATATTTTTTGCAGTCGACAGACCAAATTGTATATGGAAAAACAGCAGAAGGTCAGACTTCAGTGGGGAATTATTTTCCATTTAATAACGCAAATCAATCTGCAAATGCAGCATTGTTAAATTATGGATATGGTCAGAGAATAGACCTGAATTTTCAATTGCCGGAAAATGGAAAGGTATTGGATTCAAACGGAAATCTGGCAGATGTAGAGTTTAATTTCTCGGGAGATGATGATGTATGGGTTTATATTGATGGAGAACTGGTACTTGATGTTGGCGGTGCTCATGATGTTGTTTCAGGAACCATCAATTTTGCAGATAAAACGGCAACAGTCAGCAGTGTTAAAGATTCCTCAGGAAGTGGAATAACAAAGAAGAAAGAAGTGTCATTTGCAAATAATTCAAACATTACTGCGGATTATTTTACAAAAGAGCATACGCTTACTATGTTCTATATGGAAAGAGGATTATGGGAATCTAACATGGAAATCACATTTAACTTTCCAGATGAGAATGAGTTTGTAGTAGAGAAGCAGGTAGATGACAGTGCTGTGAATCAAGAATTATTCGGAGGATTATTTGATGATAAGTCGGTATTTCCGTTTACGATTCAAAACCAGGCAACGCATTATGGAACGAAAGGCGTTCAGACAAACGCAAAACAACCGAAGACATACAATGATACAATGCAAAATAATCAGTTAGATAAAACAACACCAGTGAATACATTTGAATATGTTGGAAATTTTCAAGGACAAAGTGATGTTGCGCATTGGAAAGCATTGCAAAATGACAGCAGCGGTATACACAAAGAAAAACGATTCGGAATCATCAGCCCTATGGATGGAAACCTGTTTGACGCATCGGAAACCAATGCATTTTTAAAATTTAAGTTTTATTATGACTATCCTGATACACCGGGGTTGGCAAGTATTTATCTGGAGCTGGAAGATGCAACCGGACAAAAAACAGGTGGATATCTGTCAGGTAAGACTTATGGAAATAGTGCTCTGAAAGCGTATGAATGGAATACAATTCAGGTAGATTTGAACAAGTTACAAGGAAATGAATCATTTGATTATAGTAAAGTAAAAAATATCAAGTTCGATTATAACTGGGAGCGAGATATTTATCTGGATGATTTTGTCTTTGTTCCATCGGTTGTAGCAACAGGAAAAACGGGGTTTGTTACAAAGCAGTCAGAGATTCCAGATTATGGTTCTGCGGTCAGTGGACATCTGGAATATCCGACAGGTGCACAGTATACGCTGTCCGATAAAAAGGGAAAATCAACCATATATAACCTTGATGCAGAAGGAATGTTTGCTCTGGCAGATGGAGAGAAGGCATCCTTTAAAGATCAGTTCCGTCGAGGCAGTTACATAGCAGTTTCAGAAAATGTAAATTCATCTGTATTTGATACTTCTTGGACGTTGTATGAAAATGGTCAGGCAGTGTCAGGCATGAAAGCTGATGGTACAGTTGTACTGGAAAATCCAATCCCTTCTGTAAGTGGAGTCAATGGTAGGTATATCCGGGATGGACGTCAGGAAGTGTATCAAACAGGAACAAAGGATGGGTCAATAATTGAAAATGCAGGATATACTCAAACCGGATGGGCAAAAAACGCAGATAACACAGAGAATCAAAATACGATAGTATTTCGTTCTTATGTTGATCCGGATAATGAGACAACAGCAGCGAAGCTTAGAGCGGTATTTGTCAATAAGGTGAATGTGGGAAGTCTTGTGATCAATAAAACACAGGCAGATGGTTCCGCTGAGTTGAATGGTACGTATACATTTGAAGTACAATTTGAACAAGTGGCGGGAATGTCACTGGAATCAGAGAAAATTGTTAGAGAGTATACGGCTAAAGTAGGAGAACCGATTGTAATCACTGGTATTCCAGTTGGAACCGATTATCGGATTAAAGAAATTTCGACCAGTGATGGATCTACGTTGGATGATGTTAAGATAGTAAGTGGGAATGGAACATTTGATTCAGCAACAAAGATAGTATCAGGGAACATTCAGGCATTATCTGAGGGCGTTTCAAAGGCAGAAGTCATTTTTAAGAATACATTGAAACCCATTGTGAATATTCAGCTTATTAAAAAATGGGAGAATATAGAAGGCACACAGATACCGGATACAATTAAAGTACAGCTTCAGAGAAAGACGAAAAGTGAGAAAAACTGGACTGCTGTAGATTATGCTCAAACCGGGCAGAACCCTCCGTATATTGAGCTTGAGAAGGATCCATATACGGAAAAATGGGAGTACTTGTTTGAGAAGCTGGAAAAATATGCCGATTATCCAAATAATCAGAATCCATATATTTACAGGGTTGTGGAACTGGATGGAAATAATCATGTGATTGAAAAGGGTGGATATCTGAATGATATCTTTAAGGTTATTTATAGTGATCCGATAGATTGTGAAAAAATTGCAGATAATACATCAGAAAATTTTACAATTACCAATACAGTACTCGGTCAATTGACGGTTATCAAAGAAGATGGCAGCAATCAGAGGCTGGAAGGTGCGGAATTCGGATTGTACATGGATAAAGAATGTAAGCAATTGGTAATTAGTTCGGATGGTTTGCAACTGAGAGATACTACAGATCAAAATGGAACACTTGTCTTTAAAGGAATTCCAGTTGGAACCAAAACAAATCCAACAACATATTATTTAAAAGAAATTGCAACAAATAACGGATTTGTATTATTAAAAGAGCCGATAGAAGTAAAGTTTCCATATGAATATAAAGCTGGAGACATTGTAAATGGACAAAAGGTGACAGAAGATGGTATTACCTACAAAATGACATTCACCATCATCAACGACAAGGCATTCGATCTGCCGGCAAGTGGAAGAAAAGGTGTCATGCCATTCCTTGTAGTGGGAGTTGCTCTGGCAATTACAGCAGGATCTGTTCTTTGCATGAGAACAGCAGAAAACCGGCGGCACAGACGAAGACATTCCAGATAAACCATATATTCCCGGGGTAAAAGGATACCCTTAGAATAAATAAAAATATGATGAAAGAGGAGAAGAGTAAATGAAAAACAATTTATTGAAACGGATTGCTGCAGCAGCACTTGCAGCTGCAACAATATTAACATGTGCGCCGACAACAGCAATGGCGGCAGCCCCAGATACTGGTAGTGTAACAATTACTAAATATGATGGCGACAATCAAGGCTATGAAGAGTATGGCGGAGAGCAGACGGTACAACAAGGAAACAACTTATTAAGCAATGTTAAATTTGCCTATGCAGAAGTGGGGGAGCGAGTTCAGATAAATACAGGTGATACATATGAGATGATGTATACTTTAAAAGATGATGTGGCAAGTGTTCTGGGATCTCCTGCTGCTGATCATACAGATAATGAAGTGAAGTATTACCGACAGGAAACATTACAAACTGCACTTGGACAGAAGAAAGATGATGCCATTGACTATGTGAAAGGCAATAAGGGAGATACAGAGCAAGAAACAGCAGAAAGTACAGGACAGGTAAAATTTGAAAATCTTGCATTGGATAAATTATATCTGTTTGCAGAGACTGATGCAACGGGAGCAAAAAATGCAGAAACTGGAGATAAAGTGAATATTACACGAGTATCTGCACCATTTCTGGTATCACTTCCATTTACAGGAAAAGATGGAAATCAGCTGTATGATTTGAAGGTGTATCCGAAGAATGCAACCGGTCAGGAAACAATTGATAAAAAAATTGTGGAAGATGGTAAAGAAGTAACTGAGACACAGGCAAATATTGGTGATAAAATTAATTATAAAGTTACATATAGTGTGCCAGTTTCAGAGTATGGGCTGACAAAGCTGGTAGTAACAGATACAATGGGTAAAGGTCTTACATTTGATAATATTGTAGAAATAAAAAATGGCGATCGGGTAGTGGATAATCAAAATTATAAGGTTTCAGCACCTGTTGTAAGCGGAAAGGATACGACGATTACAATTACATTTACTGAAACATATTTAAATTCTTTAAAGGGGCCATCTACTCAGTCATTCACCATTACTTATGGTGCAACTGTGAATAATGATGCAGTTTTGGGTCAGACAGGAAATAAGAATGAGGTATATGTGACATATCAGAATAAAGGAGATACTGAACACAATACAGACCATAAAGAAACGAAGGTATTTACATATGGAATCGATCTTTGGAAAACAGGCGAGAATAATGCAAACTTGTCAAATGTTGAATTTACACTTACAAAAGGACCGGATGCAGTTAGTGCGGTTCCTGTTAAAGTAAAAGAAGTTACAGATTCTAATCAGAAGACATTCTATGTGACGGACAATAGCGTAGCTTCCAATACAGTAAAAACAAATGCTGAGGGAAAGATTTATATTAGAGGTCTGGAAGCGGGAACCTATTTCTTGACAGAGACAAAAACAAACGCGGGATATGTATTACTGAAAAATCCTGTTAAAATCGTGATTGAACAGACGAATCCAAAGACAGGAGCAGCAAGCGCGACAGTAGACGATAAAAATACGACAATGAAAGAGGATTCATTGAATCAAGGAAGCACAACAGCAGAAGTACCATTGACTGTTGTCAATCACAAAGGATTTGACCTTCCGGCAACTGGTGGAGCTGGCACAGCACTCTTTACAATTGCAGGTATTGTCATTGTAGCAGTAGCAGCAGCGTTACTGTTCATGAGAAAGAAATCTCAAAAATAATAAGAGATCGGATTTTGTCATGATACGATATAAATAATACATCCAAATTATACAGGGAAGCAGGAAACTGTTTCCCTGTATTTGAAACTGAGAAAATATATTTCTTGTTTTCAAATACAGGGAAGGAGATAAAAGAAAGTTTGAAAAATAGATTGATTACGATATTTTTGGTTATTTTACTGGTCGTAGGAGTGGGGATCTTAAGTTATCCGATGATCAGTAACATGCTGCATGACCGGAAGAAGGATGAGATTTTAACAGAGTATAATGAAGAAATGGAGAAACTGCCGGATGAGAAGCTGGAGGCAGCGCATGAAGCGGCAGAGGGGTACAACCGGAGTCTGATGGATACGGTCATCATCAGTGATCCGTTCGATCCGGATACTGTCCGTTCTCTGGATGAGGATTATATGCAGACTTTGAATCTGGAGAAGAATGGTGTGATGGCATATGTGGAAGTTCCGAAGCTGGACATCTATGAGCCGGTATATCACGGAACCTCGGATAAGGTACTGGCAAAGGGAGTTGGACATCTGGTGGGAACGTCTCTCCCTATCGGGGGGACGGGAACTCATGCAGTGCTGTCCGGACATACAGGGCTTCCGGATGCGGAGATTTTTACAAAGCTGGACTCGATGAAGGAAGGGGATATCTTTCTGATCAGGGTGCTGAACGAGACACTTGCCTACCGGACGGATCAGATTAAGGTAGTAGAACCTTCGGATACCGGGGATTTGAAGATTGATCCCGGACAGGATTATGTGACCCTTGTGACCTGTACTCCTTACGGGATCAATTCACACAGACTATTAGTGCGTGGAGTCAGGACAGAATACACACCGGAACTTCAGGATGAGGCGGACAGACAGAAAACCGAGGGAACTGACGGAGAAAACTGGAAGAAGATCTATGGAAAGGCAATTCTGGAAGGGGTGCTGATTGCACTTTTTCTGATCCTTATGATCGCAGTATTCGCCCGTATGGTACAAAAGAAATGTACAAGGAAGCATGCAAGGGGACGGCAGAAGCATCAGAGCAGAAAGGGCGTGAAAGGCAAAAGGAAACGATGAAAGTGAGAAAAGTTTTATATTGGATATGTGTAATGATTTATATTGCCGGGGTAATTGTTTTTGCATGGCCGGATCTGCATCGGCTGAAAACGGATGCAGAAAGCCGGCAGACCATTCAGACATTTGAATCCGGGAGAAAAGAGACGAAATCGGAAGTGCAGAGTGACACTTTGGAGAAAGAACGGGAGGTTTCGGATGAACTGTATCGGAAAATGAAAGAATATAATGCCAGAATCTTTGAAAACGGGCAGTCGGATCTGAGGGATCCATGGTCGATGGAACAGGAAGTACTGGATTTGGAATCTTATGGTGTGACAGATGGTATGATTGGTGTGATTTCGATTCCAAGGATGGGTGTGCAGCTGCCAATTTATCTGGGAGCGCGTGAGGAGAATATGAGCCGTGGAGCGGTACTGCTGGGACAGACTTCGTTTCCGATAGACGGGGAGAACATAAACAGTGTGATCGCCGCTCACAGAGGTTGGAAGGGAAGTGCCATGTTTCGTGATATTGAATCTATGGAGATCGGGGATCAGGTGACGGTGCAGAATCCGTGGGAGACATTGACATATCAGGTAACGGATATTAAGGTGATCATGCCTGATGATATTGGACAAGTTCTGATCCAGAAGGGAAAGAATATGGTGACGCTTGTGACCTGTCATCCATACACAGGCAATTCGAGACGGTATGTGGTGTACTGTGAGAAGGCTGATGCTGAAACCGCAGAGGGATCAGAATCTGATACAGAAAAAAAGGCTGAACAGGTAAGACGGCAGGCACAAAGTGAGGACCAGGAGCAATTGAAACAGGATACATTTCTGCGGAAGGCCGGATATGCGGTTATCGCGGCAATGGGTATTCTGGTGATCTTCAGTGGCGGCGGAAGAAAGAGGAGGGCGGAGATGGACGACGTCGACTTTTAAGAAACTGGGAAATATGGCATTATATATAGAAGAGAATGGACAGTGTTCTGGAACAGAATAGAGGGATGAGGGATGAGATATGCTTACAATTTTGATTGTAGATGATGAGAGTCTGGAGAGAAACGGGATTAAGTTTTTATTGAAAAGAGAGGAACAGGATTTTCGTATTCTGGAAGCCGGGAATGGACGTGAAGCGTTTCGCATACTTTTGGAAGAACATGTGGATATTTTGTTCTCAGATGTGAAGATGCCATACATAAACGGATTGGAACTAACAGAGCGGGCCAGAGAGATCAGACCAGATCTGGAGATTGTAATTTTCAGTGGATACAATGATTTTTCCTATGCGAGGGAGGCATTGCGCTATGGTGTGGTAGATTATGTGCTCAAGCCGGTGGATCCGGAAGAATTTCATAAGACACTTCTCCGTGTATGCGCAAATATTGAAGCACGTCTTGCGAGGGAAGAGAAACAGAGTCGTCAGGAAGATTATCTGAAAAAATATTTTTTTATCGATTATCTGTACAACAGTAACAAAGAAAGCAGGGAGAATCTGAGACGTCTGACACAGATGGATGAACCGGATTTTGAAGAGTGCGCACGGATCATTCTCGTGGGAAATTCCAATGGGATGTTTGAGACGGAGGAAGAGCATTTTATTACGAACTTGAAGGAGCAGCTTCATATCAGTCTGTTTTATGTGAACCTGAATTCCCAGGAGTCTCTGTTTATGTTTTCAGATAAATATGCGGATTACAGACGCCTGTCATGTGAATTATATCGATTTTTTGTGAAGCAGTATGAGTGTGAATGTTATTTTGCAGTCAGCAGGCCGATTGAAAAATTCAGTGATGTACCGGAGGAGTTTCGGCGGTTGGAAGATCTCTTGGAAGAACAGTTCTATGAACCCAGGCAGCATGTATTTATGCTGGAAGATAAGAGCCGTCAGGGAGCTTCGGATGCACTGCAGGATGTAGAGCTTGTAGAGCAGATATCAAAAGATATTGAGTATAAGGATATGATCCGGTTGAAGCAGGACTTCTGTTGTCTGGAACGGAAGTACAGAAATGAGAAACAATTTTCAGAGATGTATGTGAAGTTTGTATTTTCCAGTATTTTAAAGGAACTATGTGAACATATGTCGGATTTGAATGAAAGAAATCTCTCTAGAAAGGTGGATCGTCTGTATAAGTGCAGGAAGATTCATGATGTGATCAATCTGGTGAATGAAGCAATCAAGGAGTATGAGACATATGTCAGGGGACATGATGAGCTGGATCGGGAAGATGTCATCAAAGTGAAGAATTATATCAATATGCAGTATGGAGAGAAAAATATCGGGGTGGAGATGCTTGCTGAATATGCAGGTCTGTCAACCGGATATTTATGTACCGTGTTTAAGGAAGAAACGGGGATTACCATCAACCGCTATATTCGGGAAGTGCGGATGGAGAAGGCAAAAGAATTTCTGGAAAATTCAAATATGAAGATCATTCAGATCGCACGGAAGGTTGGATTTTCCAACAGCTCTTACTTTTGCAGGAGCTTCCGGGAGTTTTTTGGAACCACTCCGGAATCCTGCAGGAAAGGAGCAGGCGGAGATGAAAACCATGATTCATACAATGCTTCGCAAGATCAGTCAGAAGGTTAAGGATTTGAAGTACAGATATAAAATGATGGTAGTCATTCTGACGACAGGGCTTTTATCGGTTGTGATTATTACAATCTATATGCAGTACGGAATGACAAATCTTCTGATTGGAAAAGAAGTGGATAATATTGAAAAATCTTTAGATCAGGCGGTCAAGTCGATTGAGAATCAGGAACAGATTTATAAAAATCTGGTGGATTATCTTGCCTATTCGGAGGATTTGCGCACAGTTCTGACAACGTCACTGGCATCGGATTATGAAAAGTATGTGATGTACACGGATGTGGTGGATCCGCTTTTGCAGATGCCGCAGGTATATCATAAGGAGATTCGAGGGATTAGTCTTTATTCGGACAAGATTGAGGTTTCTCATGGAGATACACTCCTTCCGCTGGAAGAGGCGGGGAATCAGCTCAGATTTGCGGACCAGGACGAGACTACGCTGATGAGGTGGGAAGTGGCGAAGGAGGGAGCCAAATACATTGTTGCATTCAGAAAGTTCTATGACAGCAATGAGGCCATTGCGGTTCTTTCTATGAATCTGGATTATCAGGCGGCACTAGAACCTTTTATCGGTCTGATCAAAGAGAATATGGGCGGGCTTATTTTGGACAGTGACGGGAATGTGGTTTATGCAGACCATGCCATTGACACGGTGTATAAACCGAAAGAACCGGAATCTCTGGACTACATTAAAAAGAATTATACTTATTCTATCCGGGAGATGTATGGCACGGGATGGAAATTTTGTATGTATTGTCCAACCAAGGTTATTTCAAAGTCAGTGTTTGTCCTGATGCTTCGGAATATTCCGGTGGTGATCGGCTGTATCATCCTGCTTGCTGTGATCGGGTATTTTTCATCCAGAAGAATGGTGTCCAGACTGGAGCTGTTAACAGAAAATATGAATCAGATCCACCTTGGACTTTGCAAGGTGACTGTGAGCAGTGATGCGGGGGATGAAGTGGGAGTGCTTATTCGATCGTTCAAGCGGATGATGGATGAGATGAATCGTCTGATCTCGGAGGTATATGAGAGTAAGATCCAGCTCCAGAACAGTGAGATGAAAGCGCTGGTGGCTCAGATTAATCCGCATTTTCTATATAATTCTCTGTCTATCATCAATTGGAAAGCGCTTGAGGCAGGGGAAGACGAGATCAGTAAAGTGACTCTTGCTCTGTCTACGTATTACCGTACGAGTCTGAACAGGGGAGAGACTATGACAACGATCGAAAATGAACTTCAGAATATCCGTGCCTATCTGCAAATTCAAAGTGTTATGCATGACGGAAAAATTCAGGTGGTTGAGGATGTGGATATGAATGTGGGAGAAGTGCAGATACCAAAGCTAATCCTGCAGCCACTTATAGAAAATGCCATTGACCACGGGTTGGATATTTCGGATAAGGAAGACCATATTTTGTGGATTTCCGTGAGACAGGAGTTAGTGGCAGAAGACGGCGGAGAAGAGATCATCTTTGAGGTAAGGGATAATGGAATCGGCATGGATGAGGAGAAGGTAGAATCTCTTCTCACATATAGTTCCAATGGTTATGGCCTGCGGAATGTATATGAACGGATCAAGGTTCTGTATGGAGACAGAGGAGATGTGAAGATATCGTCGGAACCGGGCAGCGGTACGACAGTCAGAATCCTCATTCCGAAAGAGACAGGGGCAAAAAGGACATGAGAAAGAAAAAATATTGGATCGGGGCAGTGGTTGCATGTATCGTCCTGATTGGTGCAGGTGGTTATCAAAACTTAAAAAAGGGAGAAGAGAAGGAAGAGAAACCGATGCTGTCTGTTGAGATGCAGGCACAGTGGGAGACAGCAGAATCCACGCCGCTTGGAAAATATCCGGAGACAGTGACGTATACGCTTGGGAAGATTGCAGGAGCAAACAATGCAAACCTGCCGGCAGGTAATACGTATGAAGATAATGCATATACAAGATATCTGCGAGAAGTTCTCAATATTCAAAACGATGATGTATTTGAATTGGAAGCGGGCGGCTCTTATGAGGCGGCTCTTGAGATGGCAATTGAGGATCGGAATATTCCGGATGTTCTTGTTGTCAATGGAAGAGACAATCTGATACGTCTTGTAGAGAATGATATGGTGGAAGATCTGACGGATGTGTATAAAAACTGTACTACAAAAGTAATCAAAGAGATGTATGACAGTTATGGAGAGAATGTGCTGGCATCGGCTACGTTTGATGGAAGACTATATGCATTTCCGAACACGGAAATTGATGACGGGGAGATGCTGCTCTGGCTGAGACAGGACTGGATTCAGAGACTGGAAGTGGAAGAGCCGAAATCGCTGGAAGAGGCTATGTATGTGATCAGGAAATTTGTAGAAACAGATATTGCGGGGAATGGGTCTACAGTAGGTCTTGCCTGCAGTACGAACCTCATTGCTGGTTCCAGTGACACGTATGGAGTAGATGGAATTTTCTCAAATTTTGGTTCCATACCAGAGACTTGGATTCTGGATGGGACGGGCAAAGTCGTATATGGTTCTCTTACCCCGGAGACAATGCAGGCATTGGCGTATCTCAATAAATTATATACGGATGGGATTCTGGATTCCCGTTTCCTTCTGAGGGAACCTGAAAATATCAATCGCCTTGTTGTGGAAGGAAAGTGCGGTGCTGTTTTTGGACACTGGTGGGCGCCGAACAATCCGCTCAGTGCTGCTTACAGTGCGGACAACACAGCAGTCTGGAAACCGTATCTGTTCTCTTATGAAAATGATAAGAAAGTACAGGTGTTTGAGTCTTATGATGATTCCATGTATGTAGTTGTGCGAAAAGGATTTGAGCATCCGGAGATTGTAGGGAAGTATGTGAGTGTTTTGTTCGACTATGCCCGGTATGGAGATGATCAGTATGCGGATGAAGTCAATGAATATTTTTGTCTGAATGTAGATCCCACTGCCCGTCCAATGAATATCAATGTAGATTACTATGATGGTCTGTATCGTTCGGGAGAGAATATACGGAAAGCTCTGGAAGGGGAAAAGGTGGTTGAGGAACTGTCAGGACTGGAAAAATCGTATTATAATACGTGTGTGGCATTTTTAGAAGGGGACGATTCCAGTGCAACAGACTGGGCAGCCTATACTTCGCGGATTGAAGCCGTAGGAGTGCTTGTTGATGCAAATGTGCAGCAGCCTCTGCCGCTTTCTTTGAAGGAAGCAGACGGAGAAATTCCGCAGTCCCTGAAAGATCTGGAACAGAAGGCGTTTCTGAAGATAATTGTCGGAGAACAGCCGATTGATTATTTTGATACGTTTGTGGAAGAATGGTATGAAAATGGCGGAACAGAATTGACAGAAACGGTGAATGCGTCTGTTGATTGAGAAGTGCAGAGAGAGGATAAAAAGAAAACCTGAGTGGAAAAAGCTCTTGCAATTCCAAACTCATGCACGTATAATGAAACGGTATGGAGAACGGACAGATATGGAGAGTTCCATGCAAATATTTAACGCAGCAAAAGCTGCATTATTGATTAAGTTAAAAGCTTAAATTTTATAAGTTGGTTACTTTATAACCGGTGCGTAAACAGCACATCAACTTGTGAAACGGTCAATAAGAGTATTAAAAGTAAAATATTTGCTATATAGACTCGAATACCTTTATATCTGTAGTGCTTATACATAAATAGAAGGCAATGATCCTGCATTTCGGCAGGAGAGTGACATTATAAAGAAGCATAACAAGCGCAAGAAAGAATGTAGATGTAAACGTACGTTTTTCTGCGCTTTTTTTGTGTTGAGGAACATTCAGAAGTAAAGGAAATTGACGGAAAAAGACGAGGTGAAAAAGATGAAAAAATTATCACAGGAAAATGCTCCGATCTATGAAGCATTAGAGCGGTTCCGGCGGATGCGGATCGTACCGTTTGATGTTCCGGGGCACAAACACGGAAGAGGTAACAAAGAACTGGTAGAATTACTGGGAGAACGTTGTGTCAGCATTGATGTCAATTCCATGAAACCACTGGACAATCTTTGTCATCCGGTTTCCGTGATCAGGGATGCGGAGCGGTTGGCAGCAGAGGCATTTCATGCGAGTCATGCATTTCTGATGGTGGGAGGAACGACATCTTCGGTGCAGGCAATGGTGCTTTCCTGCTGCAAGAAGGGCGATAAGATCATATTGCCGCGAAATGTGCACCGCAGTGTGATCAATGCACTGGTGTTGTGCGGGGCCATTCCGATTTATGTCAATCCGGATGTAGATCATCATCTGGGGATTTCTTTGGGGATGAAAGTTTCTCAGGTAGAAATGGCAATTCAAAAGCACCCGGATGCAGTGGCTGTGTTTGTCAATAATCCCACATATTATGGAATCTGTTCCGATCTGCGTTCTATCGTGAAAAAGGCGCATGCACATGGGATGAAAGTGTTAGTGGATGAAGCGCATGGAACTCATTTTTATTTTGGGGAAAATCTTCCGGTGTCAGCCATGGAGGCAGGAGCCGATATGGCATCGGTCAGTATGCATAAGTCCGGAGGAAGCTTGACGCAGAGTTCGTTCCTGCTTGTAGGGCCGTCCATGCATGCAGGATATGTGCGGCAGATCATCAACCTGACGCAGACTACAAGTGGTTCTTACCTGCTGTTGTCGAGTCTGGATGTTTCCAGAAGAAACCTGGTGCTTCGTGGAAAAGAGTCTTTTGCCAGAGTTGTGTCAATGGCGGATTACGCAAGAGAGGAGATCAATCGAATCGGCGGATATTATGCATTTTCGAAAGAGCTGATCAATGGGGACAGTATTTATGATTTTGATACTACGAAGCTGTCGATCCATACATTGGAAATCGGGCTGGCCGGAATTGAAGTGTATGACATTTTGAGAGATGAGTACGATATCCAGATTGAATTTGGAGATATCGGAAACATTCTGGCATATCTGTCTATCGGGGATCGGATTCAGGAGATTGAGCGTCTGGTGAGTGCTTTGGCAGAAGTGAAGAGAAGGTATCAGAAAGACAAGACAGGGATGCTCAGTCAGGAATATATTGAACCGGAAGTGATTATGAGTCCCCAGGATTCATTTTATGCGGAGAAAGAAGCAGTGCCGATCCGGGAGTCGCAAGGCAGGATCTGCAGTGAATTTGTGATGTGCTATCCACCGGGAATTCCGATTCTTGCACCGGGGGAAAAGATCACAAACGATGTGATCGAGTACATTCTTTATGCAAAGGAAAAAGGCTGTTCTATGACAGGTCCGGAGGATGCGGCAATTGAATATTTGAATGTTCTGGTATAGGGGGAAGAGTAATGGAAATGTGGTTTTCAGATGAGCACACAGACAATGTTAAATTGTCCATCCGTGTGGATAAGCAGTTGTTCAGCGCACAGAGTGAGTTCCAGCGGATCGATGTTCTTAAATCGAAAGAGTTTGGAAAAATCCTGGTTGCGGACGGGGATCTGATGCTGACAGAAAAAGATGAATTTATCTACCATGAAATGATGGCACATGTCCCTATGGCAGTGCATCCAAAGGTAGAGCATGTATTGGTTATTGGAGGCGGTGACGGCGGATGTGTACGGGAGCTTGCAAAATATAACACGATCCAGAAGATAGATGTGGTAGAAGCGGATCCGCTTCTTGTAGAAGTCTGTCGGAAGTATTTTCCGCAGATCGCCAGCAGCCTGGATGATGATCGTGTGACGATCTACAACGAGGACGGACTGCGTTTTGTACGCTCCAGATCGGATGTATATGATTTGATCCTGATTGATTCACCCAATCCGTTTGGCCCTGCAGAGGGCTTGTTTACAAAGGAGTTTTATGGGAACTGTTATAATGCGCTTCATGAAGATGGAATTATGATCAATCAGCATGAGAGTCCATTTTATACAGAAGAAGCATTTCAATGTCAGAGGATGCACAAGAGGATTATAGAGTCTTTTCCGATCAGTAAGATTTATCAGGCGCACATCCCATCTTATCCGTCTGGGCACTGGCTGTTTGGATTTGCGTCGAAAAAATACCATCCGCTCAATGATCTGGATGGTGTTTCCTGGAATCTTCGGGGAATACATACAAAATATTATCTGCCAAGAGTGCATCATGGTGTATTTGCACTGCCGGCATATGTGGAGGAACTTGTAAAAGATGTTGAATAAAAATGTAATGACTTTTATCGGATGTGATGCCGAGTATAATGAATCAGAGATTGTATTGTTTGGTGCGCCGTTTGATTCTACGACGTCGTATCGCCCAGGAGCAAGATTTGGAAGTCAGGCTATCCGGAATGAATCCTATGGATTGGAGACGTATAGTCCGTATCAGGGGAAAGATCTGACGGATTATAAAATTTTTGACAGCGGAGATCTGGAGCTTCCGATCGGAGATACTGAAAAAGTTCTGGCTGAGATCCAGGATTGTACGGAAATCATTTTAAGTAGCGGGAAAATTCCGTTTATGATCGGCGGAGAACACCTGGTAACACTTGGAAGTGTCCGGGCAGCTGTAGAAAAATATCCGGATCTGCACATCATTCATTTTGATGCACATGCAGATTTAAGAGAGGATTATCTGGGAGTGCAGTATTCTCATGCCTGTGTGCTCAGAAGATGTTGGGAATTGTTGGGGGATGACAGGATCTATCAGTTTGGAATACGCTCCGGTGACAGGGAGGAGTTTCGCTGGGCAAGAGAAGGACATGTAAAAATGCATAAATTCAATTTGCATGGGTTGACAGAAGTGATTGAAAAACTGCAGGGAAAACCAGTTTATATCACACTGGATCTGGATGTGCTGGACCCTTCTGTGTTTCCGGGAACCGGAACACCGGAGGCAGGGGGTGTGACATTTGTAGAACTGATGAATGCAGTGATTGAAGCAGCGCAGGGTGTCCATGTAGTCGGATGTGATGTTAATGAACTTAGTCCGATTTATGATCCAAGCGGAGTTTCTACTGCAGTAGCCGGAAAGATCATCCGGGAATTTTTGCTTGCATTGCAGGTTTAACAGAATAAATAAAAAAGGAGATTAAAAATGGGAAAAGTATTGATTGTTGGATGTGGTGGGGTTGCAAGCGTCGCAATCCACAAATGTTGTCAGAACAATAAGGTGTTTGATGCAATTTGTATTGCCAGTCGTACAGTGTCAAAATGTGAGGCGCTCAAAGAAAAATTACAGCCCTCATACAAAGGGACGATCACAACTGCACAGGTGGATGCAGATAACACAGAAGAGTTGATCGCATTGATTGAAAAGGAAAAACCGGATGTAGTATTGAATCTGGCGCTTCCATATCAGGATCTTACAATCATGGATGCATGTCTTGCTACAGGAACAGACTATGTAGATACCGCAAATTATGAGCCGGAGGATACTGCAAAATTTGAGTATAAGTGGCAATGGGCATACCGTGAGAAATACGAGAAAGCGGGAATTACGGCCCTTCTTGGAAGTGGATTCGATCCGGGAGTGACAGGCGTATTTTCAGCATATGCGCTGAAGCATTATTTTGATGAAATTAACGATATCGACATTCTGGACTGTAATGGTGGAGATCACGGGTATCCGTTTGCAACAAATTTCAACCCGGAGATCAATATCCGTGAAGTTTCCGCAA
>ERZ1106969.553-NODE-553-length-37731-cov-54.175629_pt1 | contig 37731 bp, 37 predicted proteins | sample MGYA00403685_ERZ1106969 | MGnify/ENA primary metagenome ERZ1106969 (study PRJEB35170, sample SAMEA104062416) | human gut metagenome | biome: human gut; feature: human-associated habitat; material: faeces | place: Denmark | collected 2012-05-18 ... | reverse complement strand
TTCTACTCTGCTTGGAATCAAAATTGCGAACGTGTTTCGCAATTACCTAATTAAACTTTATTTTAAAATAAGAAATAAACATTTATATCATATCCCATGTTAAAATAGTATCCTCTTTCAAGTCTTTAACAAGCTTTCTCCCAACAACAATATCAATATATTGTGGACTTATTCCCGTTCCAGGTCTCTTTGCCATAACATCTGTTTCTTTAATTATATCTCCTTGTTTCATATCCCTTGTAAGTACTAATGAACGTCTTGCTTCTCTTCTGGATACTTTTTCACAATCGAATACTGTTTTTTCTGAAGAACCAACAATGATATCAAGCCATTTAAAATTATCAATTGCTTTTCTAAAATCTTCCGGAGTTCCTGCATGATAATGATCATTTCCCGGCAAACTTTTATCAAGTGTAAAATGTTTTTCAATAACTTCTGCACCAAACATATATGCAGCTGACAATGTCATCATATTTTCATCTGGTGCCACATGATCACTATAGCCAACTCTCACATCCGGAAAATCTTTTTTTAATGTCTCTATAACCCTAAGATTAGCATCTTTAGGACTTGTAGGATATGAAAGCACACAATGAAGCAATACAATATCTTTACAACCAGCTTTCTTTATAGTTCTTAAAGCAACATCTATATCTGATAAATAAGAAGCTCCTGTAGATAAATAAACAGGTTTTCCCTTTTTGGCTATATATTCAATAAAAGGGAGATTGGAAATATCCGAAGATGATATTTTATAAAAATCAACCATATCATATAAATAATCTGCGGATTTATAATCAAATGGTGTTGATGTAAAATCCATCCCCTTACCATGTGTATAATCACACAACTCTCTATATTCTTTTTCTCCAAAGGAATCGTATTTGGTAAAAAGTTCATACTGAGTTTTAGTTTTTTCCTTTGTTGTATCCCAATATGCCGGTGAGTTTTTTGATACAATTGTATTCGCTTTATATGACTGAAATTTTGCACAATTTATTCCTACTTCGTGCGCCTTATCTATATATAGTTTTGCAGCCTCCAAAGGTGTAATTCCCATTACCCTAGCTGTATCATAAAAATTAACTCCCATTTCTGCTATAACATATGGCTTTTTCAAAATAAACGTCCTCCTTAAACATAATCTTTTATTGATAAAATCTGCTTTTTAATATTCATATAATATTTATCTATTAACCCAAATGCATTCCTAAGACGTATGTAATCACTATCCATATAATTATACAGGCAATTTCTAACATCATATATTATATTTTCGTTTATCTTATATTCTGAATTGAAATCATTTGTTAAATATGCCTTAATCCTAGTAAGTCCTAATGCATCATTAACACCTGCACCTCTTCCATCCTCTTCTATTAATATTGAAAATTTTCTTTTGCTCAAATTATATATGAGCATGTACTCTGAATCCTATATGTATATCACAATCATCATATATTCCAAACCCTTCAGCTGTACCAGAAATATACTCTACATTAACTTTATAATCTTCTAGAGTTTTCATTAAATCAATCTGACGCCAATCGTCTCTATGCATAGCATAATAAATTTCTGTATTATTGTTAAACTCTGCCCTTAAATACTTTATCAGACATATGTCTAGAATTTTATTATTAATATTTGATGAATCTGATATACATATTTTTTTCACATTATTCATACCCCTAAATTGAAGTTTGGAGTTTCCTATCATTGGTAAATAATACCATGCCGGACATCCCGTCATCAATGAATTATATATTTCATTTCCTCGCAATACATCCACAGAATACCAATCCCTGCACCCTATATATTTAGTATCCGAAACGCATCTTTCCAAAAATTTTTTTGTATTATTTTCAAATATATAACTATTAATTTGATTAGAATTATCATTATAACCATTCCAACCAACACCTAATAACATTATCGGTTTCTTTATATACTGACACAAATTTTGTGCATATAATATTCCTATGTCTCTTACAAGTAAAGGTCCACCAGCAATAATAACAATATCTGATTCATTGATATCCATAAGATTCTCAACTGATATATTATTTCTTAGATATTCTTTAATCTCAGCAGTAACATAGCACTCCTTTATTAAATCTACTGTTCTTTTCTTTATAAGAAAATCTCCTGAATTAATCACTGCTCCATGTAATAATGCTATCTTCATATGCTAACACCTATCCATTTATTATTTTCATAACATTTTTTCTACCATCTCTTATTTTATGTGATAATAATCTATCCTGTATTTGTTTTCTACTTTCATATGATAAACCAATATACATTTTTAACGAAGATTCTATAATATCATCTGTTGGATTTAATCCTAAATATTCAAAACCATTCTCAATACTTATAAATCCATGTTTGGTTTCTATTTCATTTTGTGCGATTGCTATAGATGGTATTCCTAACATTGCCAATTCATAACCTGTTCTTCCTCTTGATGTTACTGCTATATCTGAAGCTGCCATTAGTTCAGGCATATTAGATACATTATATAACACCTCTATATTTTCATAATCATTATATTTCATTAATTCCTGTATATTCTTTTTTGCCTTTCCTAAAACAACTGTAAATTTATATGACACATAATCCTTCTTTGTGATTATATCAAGCAATCTATCTGTATAATTTTGTGGATCAGCTCCTCCGAATGATATAAAAATATTTTTAACATTCTGCGCTATATTTATTGGCTTGTAAAACAAAAATAATTTGTTAGGTATGTAATATTTTTCGCCTGCATAAACATTTGGCACGCTACTATCAGAATATAAAGCGTTAATTACTGCATCTGCTTTATAAATTCCCTCTCCATCATCCTCGAAATTTATAATTCTTGCATCCGGTATTGATTTTTTCAGCCCAATCATATAATCAATTGATGTTGATAATATGTCATTAATAAATATTGTATATTCCTTTTTCTTACATATTTCATAAAGCTCCTGAATGCCATCCACAGCTAATAAATTATGCTTGGTTTCTCCAAATATACTTACATCTGTCTGATTTCTATCAAAAATTATATCAGGTTTTACATCAAATTCATCTGCAAGTTCCAATGCTCTATACACATGTCCAAGTCCTCTTTTATTATTACCATTTACATATATTGCAACTTTTTTGTTCTCCATCGTCAATTTAACATTCTGCAAATCAGAAAAATCATCTATATCCTGAGCTTCTTCTGGCAACAACTCATATACATCGACTTTTTCACCTATTCTTGTCATTGACGTCACAACATTTGCTTTAGATATGACAAATGCACCTGTCTCCATATAACATGGTGGCAAGTATTGTCTGTTTAATCTTTCTTTATAATTCGGTATTTTCTTTCCATCCTTAACTCCCCATGATAAATGAGGTGCGTTAATAGCTGATATTAATGTATCTATATCATTATTCATACTATATTCTATTGCACTATCAAGTGTTTTTACATTAAGCGTTGGAGATGTTGGCTGCATAGTGATAATATAATCCCATTTCTTTTCATCAGAAACCGCATCAGCTATTACAGCATCAAGTGTAACATCATCTTTACATAAAGCTTCATTTCTCCACTTTACTTTCGCCCCCATCTGTTCAGCTATAATTCTTACTTCCTCTGAATCCGTTGTAACAACAACATCTGTTATATATTGAGAATTCAGTGCATTGTTTATTGAATAATATACCAATGGTCTTCCCGCAACAATACGTATATTCTTATTAGGTATCCCCTTTGAACCAGCCCTTGCTGGAATAACTGCAAGTATATTCATAACCTTCTCCATTCTGTTAACAATTTTCTTAATAATATCATATATTTAATAGTGATTTCCACTTTAAAATTCTCTATACAAAAAGAGCCGGTGCAAGCACCGACCCTTTAAGTTTATAGTAGTAAATGTTATTAACCAAGAAGTGAAAGAACACCCTGTGTCTGCTGATTTGCCTGAGCAAGCATTGACTGTCCAGCCTGTGAAAGGATGTTGTTCTTGCTGTACTCAACCATCTCTTCAGCCATATCTGTATCACGGATACGTGACTCAGCTGACTGTGTATTCTCACTTGTTGTATCCAGGTTGTTGATTGTATGCTCAAGTCTGTTCTGAAGAGCACCAAGTGTTGAACGCTGTGTTGATACTTTCTCAATAGCTGCCTGAATCTTTGTCATAGAAGAACCTGCTTCTGTGAATGAGCTAACTGAAAGTGTAGCTATTCCTAAACAAGCTGTATTCATCTTACCAATGCTGATACCAATCTTCTGTCCCTCAAGAGAACCAACCTGAAGTTTCTTTCCTGTGAAAGTACCATCTAATAAGTTCATTGTATTGAACTGTGTTGTAGACTGGATTCTGTCGATTTCTGACTGTAACTGGTTGATTTCGGCACTAATTGCATTTCTATCAGTAGAAGTATTAGTATCGTTAGCAGCCTGTGTTGCTAATTCATTCATTCTCTGAAGGATTGAATGTGTCTCATTAAGAGCACCTTCAGCTACCTGAATAAGTGAGATACCATCCTGAGCGTTATCAGATGCCTTATTAAGACCTCTGATCTGGCTTCTCATCTTCTCTGAGATTGAAAGACCAGCAGCATCATCACCGGCTCTGTTAATCTTATAACCTGATGATAACTTCTCAGTTGCTTTTGACAATGCAGAGCTAACGCCTGACATCTGTCTGTTTGTGTTCATTGCTGATAAATTGTGTTGTACTACCATAATTTTTTCCTCCTTGAAATTACTGTGGCATCCTTGCCACTCTTATTTTTTTGTTCAGGTCACTTTTGTTTCCTGTTATTTATTATATCGGACCGGTTATCTAAAACTTTAGTCCTAATATAAACTTTTTTTAAAAATTTTTAGCTTTATTTTTTTTGGTCAAGAAACTGTGGAGAACTGTCAAGCTTGTTCATATTCTGATAATATGTATTGGCAAGCTTTACATTTCTTTTGGCAGACTTGATATTCTGTCTCATCTGTGCAAATTTCTTACTTAAAAGCTCTTTATTTCTTTTTTCCTGTGCTTCAATCTTAACGCTGAGCTCAGTAATCTGTGGAATCAGCTTTTTTAATGTTCCAATATCTTCTTTATAAGCTTCAGGATTCTCATCCAGTTCCTTCTTAATTCTGTCAAAAAGGCTTTGGAATCCTTCATCCAGCTTATCTAACTGACTTATGCACTCATCCTTTTTATCTGAATTATCATGAAGCATATCTTCATTAAAATCTTCTTCTCCTATAATGATTGTCTGCTCTTCATTAAGCTTAACTATTGTTTCCAATACTTCTTTTTTCTTCTGAAGACTGTCAATCATTACCTGCAAATAATTTTCAGTAGGCATTATATATCTCCTTGTCTGCGAAACAATCTTATCAAGATATCACTTATTATCTGCTTATATTAATCAATAAATTATAAATTATTTAATCTTACTAAGATCCATATTACGTGTCTTTACCATGACTTCCTTCCAGGTATCACGCATTCCACGTATCTGGTCTGTAGCCTGTTTAAGAATTTCTTTATCCTTCTTTATATTGGCTTCAGTAAGCAAATCATAGATATAGTCATAGATTTTATCAAAATCTTCTGCGACCTTATACTTGTGATTAAGTGTAGACTTAAATTCAAGTATTATATCTTCTGCCTTCTTTATGTTAGTATGTGCTTTCTCCATATCGCCATTCTCTATACCCATAGCTGCGATATTGCAGAACTTGATTGCGCCTTCATAAAGCATAAGTGTTAATTCCGCAGGTGATGCCGTTAATATTCTGCTCCTGTTATACTGTTGTGCATATGCCTGTTGCTGTGTATATCCATTACCTAGAGCCATTACTCTACCTCCTGAAAATTAACTGTGTATTATTAATCAAAATGCATGTAATCTATCCTATTATTCTCCAATTACAACATTTACCGTCTTATAATTTATTAACTAAAATAACTAGATATAGAACTCTGCTGAGAATTTAACTTAGCAAGTGCAGATTCCATTGATGAGAACTTCTTGTAATAATAATCCTCCCATGTTGAAATCTTCTCTTCCTGATCTGATATCTTAGTATTATATTCAGAATACTGTGTCTTCATCTCTTTATCATTGTAAATAGTGTATGCACTACTTGTTGAAGATGTTGCCATTCTCTTTCCTAAGTCATTATATACCTTAGTAGAGAGCTGTGAAAAGAATGATATTACAGTATCCGGATCTGCTGCTATTGCAGCTCTTAACTTATCTTCATTGCCTGATGTTGAACTATCATCAGCATCTCCATCTATATGGAATACACCTTTTTCATTAGTTGCTGATGCAAAATATCCTGATGTAGAGATTCCAAAACTTGCTAAAGAATAACTCTTTCCGTTAATAACGAAAGTTGACTGCATGTTACTCTTCATAGCTGATGAAAGATTACCAAGTGTAGCATCCTTTCTTAATAAAGAATCTTTAATCTTAGTTTCCCATTTCTCTATTTCGGTATCTGACATTGCCTCTTTTTCATCATCTGTAAGAGGCTCATAACCCTTTGAGCTGTCAGCATTATATGCTGTATCAATATTCTTTATAAGTTCATTATATTCTTTAAAGAATGCCTTAATGGAATTATAGATGCCATCTACATCTGTATCTGTAGTAATTGTAACACCTTCAGTTCCTGTCAATGCTGTTGCCTGTATAGTAAGTCCGTTAACAGAGAAGTTATTAGTATTACTTGTAAATGTAGCTCCGTTAAGCTCTATCTCTGAGTCACTTCCTTCAACTCTTACGGCATCCCCTGAATCACCTAATTTTTTATTTTCAATATTTGCAAGAATAACTTTGCTTGCAGCTGCTTTCTGTTTGTACTGTGCATCTATCTTCTTCTTTAATTCATCATTAGCTACATCTACATCTGATACAATCTTATCATAAGCTGTACTTCCCTCTGCTGCCTGCTTTGCATTGCCATTATCATCAAATTCAACATATTCAGCTTCCTTTGAAAGCACATCTTTATTCTCGTTATAACGCTTTATATTGCCCTCTAAAGTAGAAATATTCTTGGTAAGAGTATTATATGTATCAAGAAGGCCATCGTTTTTCATAGCCTCTGTATCATAAGTTATTGTAACAGTACCATCATCCTCTGTTACCTCCTTACGATAACTGCCATATGTATCTTCAAGCTGCTTATTGAGTTCCTCAAGCTTATCTGTGGCAACATCTATTGCAGCCTTGTCCTTGTCATCCTCATCTACATATACTTTTTCAAATTCATCTATAGCTTTCTTATACTGATTATATTTATCCAAATGAGACTTTGCTGTATCACTGTAAGATATCTTGGCCGCATTATATGCATCTTCCTTTATCTTAGCAAATTCCTCAGCGAGCTTCTGTCCCTCTTCTGTAGATTCATCTATATCAGCATAAGCTGCCCATTTCTTATATTCAGCTTTTGTAGTTTTATCTGTTGTAAATATCTTTAATGCATCAAGTGTTTTGAGTCCGTCACTGTCATTAGCAGTGATAGAAAAGTCATGAGACTCTCCTGATGTCTTAGAGCTTATGAAAAATCTCTGGTTATTATCATCAAAGCTTGCATTAAGTCCTGCTGACTTTAATGCTGTTGTAAACTGGTTAACTGTCATATCTGCACTAAGCTCTATGTTAGTTGTTTTTCCGTCTACAGCTACAGATACTGAACCTGATGTTAAGTCCTTAAGACCTTCTATCTCGCTTAACTTGGTACTTCCCTTAACGTCTGCCTTGTTACCGCTGGCATCCTTTAAGATTCCTCCTGTAAGGTATCCAGTTTTAGCAAGTTTATTAATCTTAAGAGTCTGTGTTCCGTTAACCGCATTACTTCCGGCTGTAACCTTTGCGTATGCTGAATTAGATATTGAAGCTGTTTTTAAATTATATGAGCTTGATAATCTTGCGCTTGAAAGCTTTCCTGAATAAAAGCTGTAAATGCTTGTATTCATTGCCTTCCACTTTTCCTGTTTCCATGAAAGCTTTGTCTGTGCTTTTACCAAATTATCCTTCTTAACACTATATGATGATACAAGGGCAGATACTAATGTATCTGTATCCATGCCTGATACCATACCTGATAATCTTATTGCCATAATTCACTCCATTCTGCACTATCCATGTGCCATTAAGACTTCCTTGTCAAACCTATCTGTATTACGACCAGCCGGTTCTAAACATTGTTACTTCTGCTTATATACTGATTAATGAACATATATCCTGTTTACTATCTTTTCTCATCAATCATAATTCCTGCAAGCTCCCATGCCTTTGCAAGCATTTCCAGAGCCTTTTCGGAAGGAATTTCTTTTATAACCTCATCAGTATCCTTATCCTTAATCTTGATAGTAATTCTCTTGGTTGGCTCATTATAGCCAAACTCTGCTACCGTATTATTGTTAATGAGTTTTCTGATATCTTTAACTTCCTTCATGGAAGTAGCTGCTTCTTCTTTCTTTCCATCCTTGGATGCATTTCCATCTGTGCCCTTATTCTGTCCGCTCTCTGCCACCTGACCTATAACTACTGCCTGATTAGTTGCTGATGACTGAGTTGTGTCTGTTACAGCCTCCTTAACCGGCTGAGCTTGTGAAACAGGCTTAGTCTGCTGGCTTGCCTGACTCTGATAGTTAGATGAACCTGCTACTGAACTTACACTTTCAATATTCATTATACACACCTCCATGTGATAAACCTGTCAAAATGCTTTGCTTATATGTCATATATCGGAATAAACATTAAAAAGTTTATATTTATAATTCTACTTTTTGAATAATTTGCTTAATTCCTTTGCATCTACTGATGCAGCAGCCTCTTTATTTGCATTCTGTATCTGTGCATAAACTTCTTTTCTGTATATAGGTACAGACTTTGGAGCTGAAATGCCAAGCTTTACCTGATCGCCTTTTACCTCTATAACTGTAATTTCTATATCATCATTTATTACTATAGCTTCGTCTTTCTTTCTAGATAATGCCAGCATTCTACTCACCGTCCTTTTCATTAAGAATGTCATAGATAGGGAACTTAACAAGATAATCTTCATTATCTGCTATAAGCTGTACTCCCTTTAATGTATCTACATTAATTATAATTGGTGCCTTAAGATTAATTGTCATCTTTGTAAGGTCTGAAGGAACAGTAAGTGCACATACTACTAAAAGCTCTGCATCTTTAATATTCTCTCCGAGTGTATTAAGAATCTCATCCTCAACTACCGGGTCATAATCTTTTTTCACTATCTCCGGTTTCATTATAGGAAGTGCTAATGATGGTTCATCAAGTGACTGAAGCCACATAATTGATACGTCCTCATCTTTCTCAACATCATATATAATTGTGTATTTCTTGCAATTCTCAAATCCTATAATTCCTTTGTCAAAAGTAATTATTTTATCTTCTGCAATATCTATAGTTCCAAACCATTTTGTCTCTGCCTTCATAAAATCCTCCTTATTTATCTTTCTACAAACCATTTAACTGTGTATTACCTGATAACTTATTAGATATATTATAACTTAGATTTCTTATTTTCTCAACCATGCAGCCTATGATAAGAAATCAAGAAGTGTCTGCTGTACTACCTTGCTTGCTGCTGAAAGAGACGCATTATAAACAAGCTGTGCTGATGCATATCCTACAACCACCTCTTCCAAATCAATATCTTCATTTTCTGATTTAAGATTTGTAAAATTAGTTTTCTGCTCTGTAAGTCTTGATTTTGTTAATGATAATCTTGTCTCTCTGTTACCAACATCTGCCTTGGCATTAGATATTTCCTGCTGATAACCCTGCATCTGTCCAATTCCTTTTTCAAACGCCTTGGTCATCTGGTCTTCCGCAAAATCCTTCTGCTTGTTAAGTCCTTCAAGGATATCATTTAATTTTTGCTGTGAATCCGGATCTGAGTACTTCTCTTCGCTTAACATACCCTTTACTTTAGTTATCTGATTATCAACATCTATGGTATTCTGAACTGATGTTATAAGATCATCAAGATTTCTTCCAAGATATATATTAAAACTCTCACTTGCCTCTGTATTAACCTTAAGCTTCTGTGAGAAATTGACGTTGTATTCAATGTCCTCCTGCTGCTTTGTATAGCTTATATTACGATAGTTATCATTACAGTCAAAATACATTGTAGGATTCAAATCACCCTTCTTGAAATTATCCTTATCGTATGTTATAGAAAATGAATTGCTGCTGTAAATCTCTTTATATACATTTTCACCTAATAACACTTCACCTGTAGATGCATTTATAGCTATCTCATCATCTCCCGGCTGATAATTGTCATCAGTTGTTGATGTAACAGTATATCCACCTGAAGTAGTAGTAACTGCATTGCCATCCGCATCAGTAAGAGAAACATTTCCGTCTGCATCAATACTTACATTGGTTGTCTGTCCGTCGCTTCCTGTGAGCTTAAATGAATCAGCACTTACCTCTGAATAAGCAAGCTGCAATCTGTGTACTGTTGCTATATTAGGAGTCACTATTTTTCCATTAGCATCTGTCTTTACTGAAAGATTAAGTATGTCATCGTTAGAGTAAGCATTTGTGTATACAGTTTTGCTTGAGAGATCATCTCTTGTAAACTGCTGTGTGATTGTGTAATCTTCATTAGATGCATCAGCATCTGACTGATATGTAAGAGGTTTATCTGTGCTGTAACCTGTGAATACATATCTTCCTGCATAATCAACATCACCCTGTGTATAAAATGCTTCTCTTAATTTATTAAGACTCTCAGCAATAGTATCTCTTTCTGCTGAAGAATATGAATCTGTTGAACCCTGTGTGCAATATCTGTATAAATCCTTTACTATTTCATAAGATTCATCAAGTGCATCTTCTGTAACTGAAAGCCATGAAGAAGCATCCGGTATATTCTTGTTAAGATACTGTGTAACCTGGTCGAGGCTTGAACGAAGTCTTAACGCTCTTATTGCTATAATTGGGTCATCTGATGGCTTATTTATCTTCTTCTGTGTAGATAACTGTGTATCTAATGTATTTAACTGTCCCTTGTTAATCTGGATGTTAGCCATTGTGCTGTTTACCATCATTTGATTGGTTATTCTCATAACATTTTCCCTCCGTAATACCCATTAATAAGTCTGTTTTTATACACCTGTGTAATTAATCAGCTTGTCATATAACTGATTCATAACTGACATCATTTTTGAGCTTAAATTATATGCCTGCTGGAATTTCATAAGATCCATTGCCTCTTCATCTACATCAACGCCCATAACAGAAAGTCTCTGGTTCTGGATGCTTGTCTTAAGATTAAGATAATTGGCTGTAAATGTTTCCGCCTTATTAGCATCGATTGACATATCACTCACTATTGTTTCAAGGAAATACGAACCTATGCCTCCGTCAAATATCTTTGCATTCTGAAGATCTCTAAGCTTTTCCATTATATCGTCATTTGCTTCTCCGGTATTAACCGCTGACTTGGTAGCAAGTTTATTAGGATCGTCCAAAAGTTCTTTATTAACGGTTACATTAGATGCTGTCATTGGCTTTGAACCATCTTTTACAGTAAATAATGATATTCCTTCAGTCTTTCCGTCAGAAGAAACTCCTGTTTTTAAAATGTCATTAACAGCCTCTGAAAATGTCTGTATAAACTGGTTAAGCTGTGCCTGGTAATAAGGTATTCCCTTATATGAGGTGTTGCTTCCGTCATAATTAGCAGTCTCTAATGTGTTATTACCGTCATGGTCTACCTTGTAGCTTCCATCCTCATTCTTTGCAAAGCTCTCTATTTCTCCGTTACAGCCATCTCTTATATCTATAAGACCTTTAAGCTGTCCGCCTAAAGAATCGCTGTATATATTGAATTCCTGACCTGTTTCCCACTGTATGTCATATAAACCTTCAATATCCGATGCATTTCTTGCCTCTGTTCTTGAAACTACCTGTAAGCTGTGGTAGTTGTAAGATTCTACCAATGGCTGTCCATTAATATAAACTGAGAAATTAGTAAGATTATTTCCAAGATCCTGTTCGCTTGTCGTTATGTTGGCAATCTGTGATAATTTATCCAGAAGTGCGTTTCTTTGATCTCTTAAATCATTAGAATTTCCATAATTTGCTTCTATCTGGTTAATCTGTTTATTAAGTGCTGCGATATTCTGTGCCAAAGAATTTATCTGCTGTACGGCATCCTTAACCTCATTATTGGCATCTAACTGTACATTTCTTAAGTTAGTAGACAATGTGTTAAAGTAATCTGCCATGCTCTTTGCATTATTTACAAGCTGGTTCTTTGCCGACTCATCTGCCGGTGTAAGTGTGAGCTGGTTTACGGCAGAGAAAAAATTCTTGTATTCCTCGCTGCATCCCTTTAAAACAAATTCATTCAGATATTCCTGTATCTGTGACATATAATTATTCTTGGCTTCATATTCGCCGTAATTGGCATGATTATTACGATATTTTTCATCGTAGTATGAATCACGTATCTGTGAAATGCTTTTTACAATAACACCTGCTCCTATAGTTCCATAAGAGGAATATGTTCTTAAAGCATCTCCTGCCTGTACCTGCGCCTGTTCTTTTGTATAACCGTCTGTATTAACATTAGACAGATTATGAGCTGTAACATTAATAGATGTCTGTGCAGCCTGAAGTCCTGTATATGCTATTGTTAATCCAAAAAATGTAGATGCCATATCATTTCCTCCATTTATTATAAGCTACGTTTTAAGCATTTCCTAAAGATGTAACAAGATGTTCAAGCATCTGGCTTACAACATTGATATATCTTGATGCTGCATTATAAGCCTGCTGATACTTTATCATCTTCTCCAACTCTTCATCTGATGCAACGCCCTCTGTTCTTAAGCGCTGGTCATCATAACCATCAACCATTGTCTGCTGGTTATTAACATATTTATTAAGAACCTGTCCGACTGTTGAAAATTCTCCAATGAAATTATTATAGTATGTATTAAAGTCTGCCTTTGCGTACTGCTCAGGATTCATTGTCGCAAATTTGGCTGACCATAAATCAAGTAATTCATTTGCCTTTTCAAAGTCTTCCTTGCCCTGATATGTAGACAACGGTATCTTTGCTACATTCTGTGCTGTTACTGAATTCATTTCAAGATTTCCAAGTGTATATAACGATTCATGTCCTGTTGTATTAAGATTATTTCTTATATAAATATCTTTTCCGTCAGCACCTGTTATTGTCACATACCTTTTAGTTGCTTTTCTTGAAAACAGCTCCTCACCAACAGTTTTGTTATCATCCATACCATAATCTGTTTTATCCATATCAAGAATTGAATAGGTGTATGAATCAACATTTTCTTCTGTTGCAAGTGAGGCGTCTGTATAAAGCTTTTCTTCTGATGTATAGCTGTATGTACCATCGCCGTTATCTATACCTGCAACTTCTTTTCCAAATCTGTCATACATCTTTTCATGTGATGATGCTTTATATACATATTTATCGGCCTGAATTTCATTACCATTAGCATCTTTATAAACAGTTGTTGTTTCCACCTGCTTTTCAGGACATAAAACATTATTGATTGATTCAACTATTCCATTAACAAGCTTGTCTATTCCTGAAAGTGCGCTAAGGATAACTGATGGCTCTATGTACTTGTTGTAATATTCCTGCTTTGTTTTATAAGCATCATAAGCTTTATTATATGCATCAAGTCCTTCAGCTGTTGTAAGGTCATAATCTGTAGAATCAGGCATTACAGGAATATCTGTATAATCTACTTCTACTGTTCCTCTTGCAGCTATAAGTCCTTTAAGTTCACCCTTATCTGTATCTGCCACATTTGTAAACTCCTGTCCCTCAGCAAATACATCTCTTTCATATGCCGGCCATGTAGGTATAACAAGTGATGAATCAGGAACATATCTTATTCCCATTTCATAAACTCCACCCATTGTTACAAATGGAGCTGTCTCTGCACTTATAACTATCTCTCCGTTTTTCTCTTCATAATAATCTATATCAATATAACCGCTGAGTTCATCAAGTGCTGCATCTCTCTGATCTCTTAAATCATTAGCTTTCTCCACACCTGTTGACTCTACCTTGGCTATTTTTTTATTAAGTTCGTAAATTTTATTACCGAGTTTATTAATGTTGGTAACCATATTATTAATCTCAGTATTAAGTGTTGTCTGATAATCTCTAAGTCCTTTATAAACTGACTCTGAGCGATTAAGAAATGCTGTTGCATTCTGGATAAGCGAAGATCTTGCAACTGTGCTTGTAGGATTCTTTGTAAGTTCATTTATTGAATCATACAGCTTGGTAAGCTGCTGCTGATATGTAACACCCTGCATTTCGCCAAACTGATCTTCAACCTCTTCAACAGCCTTATACTGGCTGTTATAAAACCCAAGTCTTGCATTCTCTGAACGGTATGCATTATCTATGAACTGATCCCTTATACGCCTGATTTCAGAGACCGTTACACCAAGACCATATGTACCGGTTGTTGTGGCATTGTTGCTTCCCACTTTCATATACTGTGTATCAGAAAATGTAACCTGCTGTCTTGTATATCCGCTTGTATTTATATTTGAAAGGTTATGTGCTGTTGTATTAAGTGCGGACTGTGCAGAACGAAGTCCTGTTGTTCCAACATATAACCCAGCCATTCCATTTGCCATATTAAACCTCACTTCCGTTTCTGAACAACTTCAGTTGCCAGCCGTTTTGAAAAAAAGGACTGTCGCATTAAATGTTAATTCTAATGTGACAGCCCTGTAATTTATTGCTTCGCATCAAAACTTGTTCTGCTAAGCATCCCTTGTTCCTCATAAGCACCTTTTCCATATGTTGATGTCTGAGGTATCATCGATGCACTCTTTGCAAGATTAAGTTCAAATTCTATCATATCCATAGATTCTTTAAGAAGCATTTTATTATTGTCATTAACCTTCATCATCTGGTCAAGAGTTCTTTTAAGTGCCAGATGAGATTCCTGTAATCTGTCATGCTCTTTAGGTCTCTTCTCTAATATCTGTACTATCTGCTCTACTTTTATTTCTTTTTCAGGAAGATGAAGTACATTGCATATGTCTTTCACAATCCCTTCTCTTTTAACATCAAGACCATTAATCACATCTATAAGCTTCTGCTCATGTGAAAGGATTTCCTGAAGTTTCTCAACATCGCCATTAACAATAGCGGAGGTCTTTGTCTGTGACAAGTCCAACATCTTCTTATATTCACTATTTTCCTCATCCATAATGTCTATTAAGTTATCAATAAGACTTGCCATCTATAACCTCCACTAAAATGTCAATGTTGAAATATTGTTAATAATCTTGTCAGCTACATCCGCTGAGCTGATATTATAAGTTCCTGCTGCCATTCTTGCCTTTATGTCAGCAACCTTATCTGCTCTAACATCAGATGCGCTGCTAACTGCTGCTCTTGCAGTCTGATAAGTCTTAGCTGTTTCAGAAATCTCAAACTTATCACTTACAGATGCTGCCTTAGCTGTACTCTTTACCTTAGATGTCGCATTAGCCTGATAAATCTGGCTTATTGCATTATAAGCATCTATACGCATGGTTATCGCCTCGCTTTCATAGTTTAGCCTTATAAAAATAATCAAATCAATCTAATATGCTTTGCTTTCAAATCATCATAAATCAATCTTTTTACTTTCATGTCATAGTTATCGGACGAATGTGAAAAATACTTAATAGGGTTTTGTGGAATTTTTATAAATTAATTGGCAGCTTTATAAATTAAACAATATTATGCTTTTTGCTCCAATGTACGAAAATTTTTCTCCCATAGTCGCAAAAAGCATAATACTGTTTAATTTATTTATCTGAGAATTTATTTGGTGTGGGAAAATATGGCATATAATTCACTGGTTCAGCTTGGATGAATTAGCGGTATATAGAAAAAACACCTGGTTGTGCTATGAAGAAAGTCTTCTTTGATAGCACAACCAGGTGTTTTTTCTATATCTTTATTATCTATCCAGGTATCTCATTCTTGCAGCTTCTTTTTTGTCTCTTGAGTTCTGCATGTCTATAACGCCTGCTGCCCTTGAGCTGTAAGCGCTCTCAAGTCTGTTCACCATCTTGCTCTTACAGTTATCGCAGTAGCGTCCTGACTTTATTGTTGCTCCACAATTCTCGCATGCAATTCCGATTGGAGAATCGTCCGAGAAAACAAGCCTTTCATCTCTTACCCACTGTTCTATCTGCTTGATGCTGACATCACAGTCCTGTGAAATCTGATTCATAGGCGCTGATCTGTGTTCCTCTATATACTCCTTTACTTCTTCAAACTTATCTTCTAACTTTCTTATACAGTCAGGACATAAAGATTTGTATGTTCCACCTATATAATTATATAAACGACCACACTGTCTGCAATTACGTACTTCCATAATAATTCTCCTTCCCTGTCACAACCGGCATCAAAATCCATTACCTATGCACAGACTTAATCCGTACACTTCCGCAACACCGGCTGATTTAAGTATCGTCGCACATGCATCTAATGTTGCACCTGTTGTATATATATCATCCACGATTAATACTTTTTTATATTTTACAATATTTTGCGCTACTTTGAAAGCATTTTCAAGATTTTTTCTTCTCTGGACATTATCCAGCTCCTTCATAGGAACTGTTTTTACTGTTCTTTCAAGACTTTGCGTATCCACCGGTATTCCTGTTGCTTTTCCAAGTTCTTCTGCAATAAGCTCCGCCTGATTAAATCCTCTAACCCTTAATTTGCTTGCATGTATAGGTACCGGAACCAGAACATCAGGATTCCATTTTGCTATAATATCACCACAATTCATTTTCATTTCTTTTGCATAAAATGTGGCATATTCCCTTTTATTATGATATTTAAAATTATATATGGACTTTTTGATACTGTCAGAGTACTTGTATACCGCCGCTGCCTGATTATAACTGTGGCTGTCTGACTTACAGTCATAGCACAATTCCCTGTCGCCGTCATCAAGCGCCTTACCACACTTTAAGCATGTAGGCTCGCTTATATACTCAAGTTTCTCCATACATCTTTCGCATGCATCAAGCCTTACACCATTCTTAAAAGGTCTTGGCTTTGCACATATAGGACACGCAGGTGGAAATATTGCATCCACTAAATCAATTCCAACCCTCTTAATACCCTCTCTTAACTCCGTCATAACCCTCCATTTGCCAATTTTTTCATAGTTTGTTAATTTCCCATAACCTCTTTTATTCTTTTATCAAGTGATGAGTACCTCTTCTGCTCATTTACATTTGCAGCCATCTGATGGAAAATGTCTTCTTCCCCAACCATGCACACACATTTTCTCGCTCTGGTAACTGCTGTATACAATATATTTCTGTTCATAAGCATTCTTGGACCTTGAAACATAGGTATTACTACTGCCGGATATTCACTTCCCTGTGATTTATGCACAGTAATTGCGTATGCAAGCTCCAGCTCATCAATCTGGCTGAATTCATACTGCACATATCTTTCATCTTCAAATTTAACAGTAAGTGTTTCTGCAAACAGGTTAATCTCAGAAATTATTCCGGTATCTCCGTTAAACACTCCGGTTCCTCTGTCTGTTGCAATTCCATACCTGCTTCTTTTTTCCCATTCAAGCTGATAATCATTTTTTATCTGCATGACCTTGTCTCCCTCGCGGAAAACATTTTCGCCAAATGCTTTTTCCTGCTTAGTAACATCCCTAGGATTAAGGTAGTCCTGCATTATTCTGTTAAGCCTTTCAACTCCAACCGCCGATTTTCTTGAAGGTGTAAGAATCTGTATTTCGCTTACATCTGCACCTACATATCCCGGAAGCTTGCTGCTTACAAGTGTGCAGATTGCGTTAATTATCGCATCAGCCCCCTGTCTTTTTACAAACAGAAAATCCTTGCTGTATTTATTAAGAACAACTCTCTCGCCTCTGTTAATTTTGTGGGCATTGGTTATAATCTCGCTTTCTGCCGCCTGTCTGAAGATTTTTTCAAGTTTTACAACCTCAAAACACCCGGAAGCTATTATATCCTTTAACACATTTCCGGCTCCCACGCTTGGCAGCTGGTCAACATCCCCAACAAGTATAAGTCTGGTTCCCACAGCTATTGCTTTTAGGAGTGAATTCATAATATTAATATCCACCATTGACATTTCATCAACGATAATGACGTCTGCTTCAAGCGGATTATCCTCATTTCTGTCAAAATGCATTCCCACAGATGTAGTCTTATCTTTCTTTCCATCCTGTTCTACCGGACCACCGACTATCTCCAGCATTCTGTGTATTGTCTGTGCCTCATATCCGCTGGCTTCAGTCATTCTTTTGGCTGCTCTTCCCGTTGGTGCAGCAAGCCTTATATCATAGCCTTCCATTTCAAAGAATTTAATGATTGTATTAATAGTAGTTGTCTTTCCTGTGCCCGGACCGCCGGTTATAACTATAAGACCATTTTTAACTGCCTTTTTCACAGCCTCTTTCTGGATTATATCAAGCTCAATACCTGTTTTCTGCTCAATCATGGCGATTCTTTCATTTATATATGCATCGTCTTCCTGATATGTAACATCAAGCTCTTTTAACATACCTGCGACATTATTTTCCATGTAGTAATATATTGAAGCATATATGTTCTGAACACCATTTTCATCTGTCTTTACAACTATTTTCTTATCAACCGCCAAATCCATTATGTATTTATCGTAATCTGATACATCTATAAGAAGAAGATTTTTGACATAAGTTATAAGCTCTTCATATGGCAGATAAATATGTCCCTGCATAGCCGCCTGATTAAGCACATAAAAAATACCACTTTTTATTCGAAATTCAGAATCAACCTTAATTCCAACCTTAACAGCTATTTCATCAGCAGTTTTAAATCCCACTCCGTCTATATCATCAGCCAGTTTATATGGATTCTGCTCTATTATTGTATATATTCTGTTGCCATATTGTTTGAAAATTTTATTGGACAAATTCATATTGATACCGTATTTTTGCAGGAACATCATAGCTTTTCTCATATCCTGCTTATCATTTAACTGTGCAGCAATATCCATAGCCTTTGCCATGCTGATGCCTTTAATTTCGGCAAGACGCTCCGGTTCCTCTTCCATTATTCTAAATGTATCATCGCCAAATGTGCTGACTATCCTGTCAGCCATTTTTTCACCGATACCTTTAACCGCTCCCGAAGCAAGATAACGCTTTACGGACTTTGCATCCTCCGGCGTCTTGAATTCATATGTTTTTATAGAAAACTGCATATAGTAAATCGCATGTTTTACAAATTCACCTGTTGCAGTAATAAATTCACCTGCGTTAATGTAACTCAAAACACCAACGCAGGTAACTTCTTCACCTTTGTATATTATGTTAAAAACTGTATATCCATTATCCTCATTTCTGAAAATAATGTTATCAACAAATCCCTCAACATATTTTACAGCTTCGTAATCCAAAATGTACTCCTTTTATAGAATTATTGATTACTGTTATCACTATCTATCTGTGTAGTCTGATAATTTCTCTTCATCTGTTCATAAAGAGTCTGTGCAAGTCCTAAGCCCTTGCCTCCATTAGATTCTGTGATACTGTCAGCAAGCTGGCTTAACATTTCTCCGCCAAAATAACTGCTTAATGTACTCATTCCTGAATCTGAAGTACCTGTGATACCTGCCATGCTTGAAAATAACGAACTGTTATCGTCATCATCACTGTCTATTTTAGACATCTTTTCCATGGACTTAAGCATCTGTTCAACAAAATAGCTTTCAAAATCCTTGCAGACACTCATAAGCTCATCATCTGTTGCTGATGATAAATCTGAACTGTTAAGCTTATTCTCTAAAGAATCTGTCTTCTTGGTTGTGTAATTATTATAAATATTATCTAAACCTGTAATTCCATTTAAGCTGTCACTCATACCTGCACCTCCCTATTATCTCTTAAGTGCGTTTGCCTGCTCCATCATTGTATCTGATGTAGTTATGGCCTTTGAGCAAAGCTCATATGCTCTCTGTGCAGTAATAAGGTTAACCATTTCAGTAGCAACCTGTACATTAGATGCCTCAAGATAGCCCTGTCTTAACTGGCTTTTCTTGCCTACATCATCATAATCCTCATTAAGAGGAACTCCTGATGCATCTGTTTCCTTTAAAAGATTGTTTCCAAGCTTATCAAGTCCTGAAGGATTTGCAAACTGGAAAAGTCCTATCTTAATTCCAAGAGTCTGAGGATTGCCTGTCTCATCCGGATAGCATATATTACCGTCTGTATCTACTGTTATCTTGCTCATATTATAATCATCGGTAAGAACTATCGGATTACCATCTGAACTTAATACAGGAAGACCATCTGTTGTACAAAGCATATGTCCTTCTGTTGCTGTAGAAAATATAAAATTACCGCTTCTTGTATACACAACATCACCATCAAGATTCTGTACAGCAAAGAAACCATTTCCATTAATGGCAAAATCTGTTGTGCTGTCTGTAGCATTCATAGCTCCCTGTGTATAATGTGATGTCACTGAAGCTATACGTGAACCAAGTCCAACCTGTGCGCCAACCGGCTTAAATTCGCCATTGGCAGATGTTGTCTTAGCCTGCATGTCCTGATACAACAAAGTCTTAAACTCTGTTGATTCTGATTTATATCCCACCGTATTAACATTAGCCAGATTGTTGGCGATTGTATCTACGCTGCTCTGCTGTGCCATCATTCCTGATGCTGCACTATATAATGATCTCATCATAATTATCCACCATACCTTTCTAACGCAAAATGTTTAAATTAAAGCTCTGATATATTAACCATTTTGCCTAACATCTCATCTATGGTGGTCATAACCTTCTGGTTACTCTCAAATTCCCTCGCGATAGTAATCATATCCACCATTTCAGATACTACATTAATATTAGAAGATTCAAGATAGCCCTGATTAACAGTTGCTGTAGCATCTGTAAATGTTGCTCCGTCAACTGCTCTGTATAAATTCTCACCATAAGCTTCTACATAATTATAATCTTCAAAATTAACCAATGCGAATCTGTCTATGTACTGTCCGTCTGCGTAAATCTCACCTGTCGGCTGTACACTTAACTCTGATAAGTCTGTTGGCAGCTGTATAGGACCATTCTCGCCCAATACAAAATCACCATCCTTGGTAACCAGATAACCTTCTGAATTCATCTGGAAAGATCCATCCCTGGTATAAAGCGTCGATTCTTCGCCTAACTTATTAGTAAAAGATATTGAAAACATACCTTCTCCCGATAATGCGAAGTCATAATTACTGCTTGTTGAAATGAATGAACCGTTGCTCCAGTCTCTGTAAGTTTCACCTATCTTAGCTCCAAGGCTTAACTTACCTATGTTCTCATTAACACCACCGACTGTTAAATCCTTTACCTTGATTCCATAAACTGAATCAAAAGATTGTGTTGTACAGCCTTCCTTCTTATATCCGGTTGTTGTGGCATTAGCAAGGTTATTCGTAACAACATCGAGTCTGTTCTGCTGGTTTACTAAACCCGTGTATGAAGTATATAGACCCTTTACCATTGTTGACCTCCATTGCTGATTCCCGCCCAAGCAAATGCTTAGCTGTTAATTCTCTCTGTAACCTGCAAGGAATTCTATGAACTTACCTGTTCCAATAGCTACTGCTGTCATTGGATCTTCTGCTGTCATAGTATTAATTCCTGTCTTTGCTTCTATTAAATCTTCAAGACCTGAAAGAAGACTTCCGCCACCTGTAAGAACAATACCTCTGTCTGCAATATCTGATGCAAGTTCTGGAGGTGTCTTTTCAAGTACGCTGTGAACAGCTTCAACAATCTGTGAAGTTGCCTCTCTTAAAGCTTCCTCTGTCTCTTCTGAAGTTACTTCTACTGTCTTTGGAAGACCTGTAACAAGGTTACGTCCTCTTACATTCATAGTTGCAACTTCTGCTCTTGGATAAGCTGAGCCTATCTTTATCTTAATATCTTCTGCGGTTCTTTCACCGATAAGAAGATTGTGCTTCTTTCTCATAAATCTTACAAGTGCTTCATCAAAATCATCACCTGCAATCTTAATAGATGTACTTACAACTGTTCCGCCAAGTGATATAACAGCAATATCTGTAGTACCGCCACCGATATCTACAATCATATTTCCACAAGGTCTTGAAATATCAATACCTGCTCCGATTGCTGCTGCGATTGGCTCCTCGATAATAGCTACTTCTCTAGCTCCTGCCTGAAGAGTAGCATCCTCAACAGCCTTCTTCTCAACCTCTGTTACACCTGAAGGTACACATACGCTGATTCTTGGCTTCTTTAACATTCTCTTGCCGATAGCTTTCTGAATAAAATATTTAAGCATTTTCTCTGTTACTGTGTAATCAGAAATAACACCCTGACGAAGAGGTCTTACAGCAACTATATTGCCTGGTGTTCTACCAAGCATAAGTCTTGCTTCCTCTCCTATAGCCTTAATCTTATTAGTATCCCTGTCAAAAGCCACTACTGAAGGCTCTTTAAGAACTACTCCCTTGCCCTTGATGTATACAAGAATACTTGCAGTACCTAAATCTATTCCAATGTCTGTTGATAACATGTTATTCCCCTTTCAAATATATAAGTGCGAATATTATTAGTATTATTTATTATTAGTATCCATAACTAAAAACCATTATATACAAGAACAAAAAAATTTAAAAGTAGTATTTATTAATTTTTTCAAAAATTTCACATATTACTTCTTATTAATATACTTATATACCACAGACCGGTGCAATAAAACGTCTGGTCTGCCACAACAGACAAAATCCTGAGGCTTCTTAAACTCATACGCCGTCAAATGTATATAAGTGACATACATTTAACGCATAAAAATAGAATCCTCAGGATATATATCGTCATATTTTAATTTTTATTTAGTAAATAATGATTATTTAAGGTATGACTTTAATTCCTCAACCTTATCAAGCTTCTCCCATGGAAGATCAAGATCTGTTCTTCCAAAGTGTCCGTATGCTGCTGTCTGCTTGTAAATAGGTCTTCTAAGGTCAAGCATCTTGATAATGCCGTTTGGTCTTAAGTCAAAATGCTTTCTGATTATTTCTACAATCTTTTCATTGCTTAACTTGCCTGTTCCAAATGTATCAACCATGATTGATGTTGGATGAGCAACACCGATAGCATATGAAAGCTGGATTTCACATTTGTCAGCGTATCCTGCTGCAACAAGATTCTTAGCAACATAACGTGCTGCATATGCTGCTGAACGGTCAACCTTTGTGCAGTCTTTTCCTGAGAATGCTCCACCACCGTGTCTTGCAGCTCCACCGTAAGTATCTACGATAATCTTACGTCCTGTAAGACCTGAATCTCCGTTAGGTCCGCCGATAACAAATCTTCCTGTTGGATTGATGAATATCTTAGTATCAGCATCAACCATTGCAGGGTCAACAATTGCATCTATAACATATTTCTTAATATCTTCATGAATCTGTTCCTGAGTTACTTCTGGTGCATGCTGTGATGAAACTACGATTGCATCAAGTCTTACAGGCTTTCCATTTTCATCATACTCTACAGTTACCTGAGTCTTTCCATCCGGTCTTAAATAGCTTAATGTACCGTCTTTTCTTACCTTAGTAAGCTGCTTTGATAACTTCTGTGCAAGAGCTGCTGAATATGGCATATACTCTTCTGTTTCATTAGTAGCATAACCAAACATCATACCCTGGTCACCTGCTCCTAAATCATCCTCATCCTTATCCTCACCTGTCTTAGCTTCTAAAGCCTTATCTACGCCAAGTGCGATATCCTGAGACTGCTTATCAAGTGCAACCATAACTGCACATGTATTTCCGTCAAATCCCTTTTCAGAGCTGTCATAACCAATTTCAACAACAGTATCTCTTACGATCTGTGGAATGTCTACGTTAGCCTTTGTTGTGATTTCACCCATAACCATTACAAAACCTGTGTTAGTTAAAGTTTCACAAGCTACTCTTGAATATGGATCCTGCTCATAAAGTGCATCAAGCACTGCGTCTGAAATCTGATCGCATATTTTATCAGGATGTCCTTCTGTTACTGATTCTGATGTAAATAACCTTTTCTCCATTTGATTCTCCTTAACTTTTGCGCGTTATTTTACCGGATTTAATTGCGCTGCATTTACATTTACATATCCCTTCCCATTCACCGGAAAATGGGCAAAAAAAATGTCCTCACCAGAGGACTCGATATATTCTCGAATTTCCTCTTATTGTTCGAATTCCGCTTTATATTATGTGTAAGGCATCATAAAAATGATACATCCAAAATATAAAACAGCTACATCTCGCTCAGGTTGGCACCTTCCTCAACAGGGGTTGCCGGGCTTCACAGATCCTATGTATCTCCACCGCTCTAAATAAGGGATATAAAATCGTTATTAAATTGTTTCATTGATATAGTACACAATCACCTTATGTAAGTCAAGCATAAATATATAAATTATTTATAAAGATAATGTCAATTGACTTTTGGTCTAAAAATTTCTATAATTAATGCAATAATTTGTTCGGTTTAATAACATATCAGTCTGCATTTATATTTGTTTTCATAACTGCACTGTCTATGCACATTTTAATTACATGGGGGATTAAAATACAATGAAAGAAAAAACGATTTTTATATTTGATGCTGAAGAAGGAAATATTTTATCACAGGACGTATGTCTGGATGACGGTACTATTCTTGTTCCAAAGGAAACAGTTCTTAATCTTGACATTATTGCTTCAATTTCAGCTCACCATATTCTGGAAATCAAAGTTTATAAAGATGAAGCAATAGCCGGGTCAGTGGCTGCCGGTGAAAATGGTAACAACAGCCCTGATAATAATGATGATAGCAATAATGATAACAATTCCTATTTTGATAAAGTAAGAAGTACAGAAGCCTTCAAGCAATTTAATAAGAACTATATTAACAATATTTCTAATATCAAGAATGACCTCAATGATTTTGTACTGAATAACACACCGATGGACATAAATAAGCTCATCAGTATTCCTTCAACTCTTCTTGCGCAGAGTTCCAACAGCCTGCAGCTGTTTGACATGCTTCACAGCATGCGCAATTTTGATGATATGACATTTGTGCATTGTATAAATGTTTCACTTATATGTTCTGTAATCGGACAATGGATGCATTTTTCCAAGGAAGACATTGAAGTCCTTACACTCAGCGGACTTCTGCATGATATAGGAAAGCTGATGATTCCGGTTGAAATCCTTTCAAAGCCTGACAGACTCACAATTAACGAGTATGCAATTATGAAAAACCATGTAAACTTAGGTTACGGAAAACTTAAGGATGCCAATATTGACACCCGTATCAAAGAAGCCTGCCTCCTGCACCACGAAAGATGTGACGGAAGCGGTTATCCTTTCGGACTTTCAGGCGATAAGATACCTGCTGTTGCCAAAATAGTAGCAATAGCTGACGTCTACGATGCTATGACCTCAACAAGGGTTTACAGAAGTTCAATCTGTCCTTTCACCGTTGTCGGTTCAATGTATGAGGATGCATTCACCAAATTTGACCCTAAGTATGCTATTCCTTTCTTAAAAAATGTAGCATCATCTTATATCAATAATGACGTGCGATTATCTGACGGCCGAATAGGAAAAGTTATTCTTATCAACGATAACGCACTTAGCAAACCTGTAGTATTATGTAACGGTGAATACATTGATTTATCAAAAAATGCTGAATTAAATATTGTTTCCATAATAGGAAGCGAAGGATAAAAAGTGAATAATATAATATGAATGATATAATGCGAATGATATGAATTGAATAATAAAAAAACAAGAATAAGTACAAAAAAGCTGCCACATTAAATGATTTTATGACAGATACGCATCCCGGTATCGACGATTAAATCTCATTTATTGTGACAGCTTTATTTTATAGCATTTTGCTATGAAGATATTTTTCCTTAGTAGCAAGACCGCCTCTTATATGACGTTCCTGCTTGTTAATATTAAGTACCTTTCTTGCCTCTTTGGCAAGCTGCGGGTTAATTTCTGCAAGACGGGTAGTTACATCTTTGTGGGCAGTGCTTTTGCTCACACCAAATTCCTTTGCCGTCTGTCTGACTGTTGCCTTATTGTCAATTATGTAATGTGCTAATTCTACAGCCCTCTCCTCAATATATTCTCTCATGGAACAAGACCCTGTTATGTTCTTTTTTACAACCTATGCAGAGTCTGGACATTTTATGCAACTAAATTCTACGCATTTTCTCAAGCTTGTGCTTACAATATAGAAATGCCGGTATCAGGAATACATCTGCCGCAATCCACGCAAGCGGATTAGAAAGACATGCGCCCTGATATCCTATTACAGGAATAAGTACAAGGGCTGCGAAGCCTCTTGCAAACATTTCAAATACTCCGGCAAGTATCGCAAAACCGGAGAATCCCATTCCCTGTATGCAGAATCTGATTACATTAACAAATGTAAGCGGTATATAAAATGCTGCACTCGCCATAATAAACATTCTTGTGTATTTAATTATCTCAACCTCACTGCTGTCCATGAAAAGCAGTGCTATTTTATCTGCTGTAAAATATAATACTCCGAACGCGATGAAGCTGTAAATTATTCCTATAAGTCCGGCTGCTCTTATACCTTTTCCAAGTCTATCCGTTTTTCCTGCTCCGACATTCTGTCCCCCATAGGTCGCCATTGTTGAACCTAACGCATCAAAAGGACAGCAGGTAAAATTAAACATTTTAGATGCGGCAGTCATGGAAGCTACATAAACCGAACCAAGCGTGTTGACTGCTGCCTGTAAAATAACACTTCCTATCGCTGTTATCGAATACTGCAATCCCATTGGAAGTCCCACAAAACACAGGTTCTTAATATGTTTCATACTTAACTTTCTTTCTGACTTTGCAACATACTTTCCTGAATTCTGCGAGTTACTGCAATGTAAAATGTCATATTTTTTCATCATGTATATATAGCAGCTCACGCCCGAAATAAGCTGTGATATATCTGTTGCCCATCCGGCTCCTGCAACGCCCATTTTAAAACCAAGAATCAAAAGGTAGTCAAGTCCTATATTAATAACCGCCGAAATAACCAAGAATACTACCGGACTCTTACTGTCGCCAAGCGACCTTATAATTCCTGATGTTATGTTATATAAAAATACAGTAGGTATTCCTATAAAAATAACATTTATATAATTATACGAATATGCAAAAAGTTTATCTTCTGTACGCATAAGCGTTAATATCTGGCTACAGAATGTTACTGAAAGCACTGTTACAACAACTGCAAAAAATGCACTTGCATAAAATGAGTTATATACATATCTTCGCAATTCTGAATATTTCTGTGCTCCAAACTGCTGTGCAACAGGAATAGCAAATCCGCTACAGACTCCCATGCAGAAGCCTATAATCATAAAGTTAATTCCGCTTGTTGCACCTACTCCCGCCAGTGCATCAACACCAAGTGTCTTTCCGACTATCATAGTGTCCACAAGATTATAAAACTGCTGAAAAAGCATACCCAAAAGCATCGGAAGGGCAAATCCGGATATAAGCTTAATCGGCGAGCCATTTGTCATATCCTTTGTCATATTATACCTCTTTACCTTTAATCTTCTTCATATGTTGTGTCCATTTTCTCTGCATTTGTGTAATCAATTATGCAGCTTATAAAACGTTCACCATATCTTTCATATTTGTTCTCACCAACACCACTTACCGACAGCATCTCAGCCTTCGTAAAAGGCTGCTTCCTGCACATATCAATAAGGGTCTTGTCTGAAAATATAATATATGGAGGCATATTTTCTTCCTTGGCAATATTCAGTCTTAATGTCCTTAACATTTCAAATAAAGCCATTCCGTTGGAATTAAGAATATCTGTAATTCTTGCCTTTTTGCTCTTAACTCTTGTATGTCTTACTTCTTCTTTCTTCTCAGACCATTTCACCGAAATATTAACGCTTCCGTCAAGTACTTCATCCGAAATATCAGTAGTTCTTAACAGCCTGTAAATATCCTCCGACTCACTAAGATAACCTCTGAGAAGTAATTCGTCAATAATATTTTTTAAAAGTGCCTGACTTAAATCTTTATGTGTTGCAAAACTTCCAAATCTGCTTACATTATATGACCTTAATTTGGCAGTATTTTCTCCACGCAAAGTTCCCACAACAACATTTACGCCAAATCTTCCATGCATTTCCATAACACATTTTATGATGTCTATGCATATATCCGTAACATCCTTTTCCTCAAATGTAGCTGTGCAATTACCACAGTTGCCACATTCCTTTGAGTGGGTATGCTCGCCAAAATAATCAAGCATATAACCTCTTAAACAGTTCTTGGTTGTGCAATAAAACCTCATACTGTTTAACCTTTTGCGGTCATTTTCATGAATTGTCTCAATCTCATCCTCAGTAAATTCGCTGTTCTGCCCCTTGTTATCAATCAGAAATTCATTAATCATAACATCCTGTGCAGAATATAAAAGAACACACTCGGCAGGCTCTCCGTCTCGGCCTGCTCGTCCTGCTTCCTGATAATAATTCTCAATACTCTGTGGCATATTATAATGAAGCACATATCTTACATTGGACTTGTCTATTCCCATACCAAATGCATTGGTAGCCACCATGACAAGCTTCCGCTCATATATAAAATCCTGCTGGTTATTCTCTCTTTTTGCAATATCTAATCCTGCATGATACAAAGTAACCGAAACTCCTGCTTTATTAAGCATCGCATACACTTTATCAACATTTTTTCTGGTAGCACAGTATATTATTCCACAATCTCCCGGATGCTTCTGCACATAATCAAGCACTGTTGCATCCTTTGGCACACCATTTCTCACTTCAAAATAAAGGTTGGTTCTGTCAAATCCGGTTACCATAACTTCCGGATTATCAAGCCCTAATATACACACAATATCCTCTTTTACCATCTGGGTAGCTGTGGCAGTAAATGCACTTACAACCGGTCTTTTTTCAAACCTTTTAACAAAGCTTGCAATCTTTAAATAGCTTGGTCTGAAATCCTGTCCCCATTGCGATATACAATGCGCTTCATCAACCGTAATCATTGAAATATCAGAATTCAACGCAAACTCAAGAAATCTGTCTGTTTCAAGTCTTTCAGGCGCTACATACACTATCTTGTAGCGTCCGCACATTGCATAATACAAAGCCTTGGTTATCTGTGCATCCGTAAGCGAACTGTTTATGTAGGCTGCATGCACACCGGCTTCATTCAGTGCCTTAACCTGATCTGCCATTAACGAAATAAGAGGGGATACCACAATAGTTATCCCCTTCATCATAAGTGCCGGAAGCTGATAGCAAATCGACTTACCAGCTCCTGTCGGCATAATTCCCAGTACATCTTTCCCACTAAGAATATTATCTATTATTGTTTCCTGTCCGTCCCTGAAGGCTTCATAACCAAAAACCTTCTTAAGTACCTGTAATTTATCCACTAATTCTTCTCTCTTTGTAAACTTTATACCGGTGATATAACTACACGTCCCATGCCTCTGAATACATACATAATCCTGCTTCCGTCATCAGAATATTCTGCTGAAAATGCAAGACTCTGGCTCCATGCAAGAACCTGATTTCTGTCAATCTTTAATTCGTCTCCGCTAAGTCCTACTTCTACAAGTTCAGATCTTGGATAGTCTGACTTAAGTACAACAAAGCCTGCTCCGACAAGGCATGTAGAATTAATATTAATATTAGGTGCAAAACCTCTTGTTACGCTGCTGACACCTATAGATGCGCTGCAGGCTGCAAACTTATCATCCTCGATAAGCATACCGTTCCATGCCCCGACATCTTCTATAATTAAATTCTTAAATACAGGTGAAAGCATTATAAGACCATTTCCCTGATAAATAGGCTTGTTAGCAACTTCAATCATCGCTGTTGGTCCTAAAAGCTGCTTAGCATAATCACCAACGCCGTTACCGTTAGGTGATGTCTGTAACTGTCCAACAGTCCATGCAACTTCGCCCGGCTGGCATGTTACAGGAGCAGCAGGATTAATCTGAAGAAGTGCCTGTCTTCTCTTAATATTCATCTTAGATGCATAATACTGGTCCATCGCCTTATCTGCATCAGCGCTCAAATCATGGTCATACTCAAATACTGTAATATTACCTAACTGTTCTACTATCTTTCTGTTAGCTGTGTTAGCAAGATTTACCTGAAACATATTATTATTCTCCTATCATGGTTTGTTCAATTATTTAATTATTCAAGTAATGAAATTTTATTTATTATATCACATCTTCTAAAATTATTCTACAAAAATATTTTTCCATTCTGCAATAAGTTTTTCCAGCGAATATGCAGCATTTGCCGGGCTCGTAGACGGCAAATCAATTATATCAATCTTAAGCTTTGGAAAAATGTATTTCCTGTAAAGATTACCCGCAGTCTTTCCATTTGCATATATCCTTTTAATATTGCTGTTTTTCAAAACACGCTCTATATCATTTGCCTTTACATTCTTTATACTGCTGTCACTTGAGCCCTTTATATCGCAGCTTTCAATAACATCCCATATTGCAATGCCTTTGGATAAAAGAAGCTGCTTCTTATCGGATATGGTGACAGGTGGTTCGGTCTGCTTATCAGCAATCGCCGCTATTACTTTCCAGAATCTGTTTCTTGGATGTCCGTAATAAAAGCCTTCCTCCCTTGATTTTACCGAAGGCAGACTTCCAAGTATTAATATTGTTGAATTTTCATCATAAACCGGCTCAAAGGTATGATGTATGTGCGAATATTCTGCCATAATGAATTTGCTCCTGAAGTTTTGTTTTCTATGGGGTGTCCTCGGCTTTTTGCTTTCTGGATTTGAATTTTAGTAAGTTTTCGGATTTATTAGTCTTTTCTTTGTTGGTTATATTTGTTAGATTGTTTATGCTGTTGGGGCTGTTTAGATTGTTTATGTTGTCAAATCTGTTAGTGTTGTTTAGGTTGTTTATGTTGTTCAATCTGTTAGTGTTGTTTACGTTCTTGGATTGATTAAACTGTTGGGAATCGGATCCTATGCCGTCAGGTTTGTTCAGCTATTGGAGGTTCTGTGCTGCCTGATTTGCTCAGCTATTGGAGTTCCTGTGATGTCTGATTTACTCAGCTATTGGAGTTTCTGTGATGCCTGATTTGTTGCTGAATCAGTTTAAATGTCCGTTAAAACCAAGGAATTCTAACAAACCCTTACAACCTGCATAAACATCATCAAAAGTTGCATCAAAATTTCCTGTATACCAGGGATCAGCCACATCTCTTACTTTTGATGTTTTATTATTGCTTATGAAACTTTTGTTATTGAGGAATGTGTGTAATGGTTCATTATTGTTCTTATGTTCTGCATTGCTTAAATCAGAATAATCTGCAAATGATAATAATTTATATATTTTTCCTTGTGGATCTCCACCGGCAATACGGTTCATATTTCTTATATTTTCACTATCCATGCCAATCAAATAATCATAATCATCATAATCTTTGGCGGTCATCTGTATTGCCCTATGAGGAACAACCGGGATTCCTGCCTGCTTTAATCTTGAAACGGTTCCATAATGAGGCAGATTCCCAATCTCTTCCCTGCTTGTCGCAGCAGAATTGATATAAAATTCCTTCTCAAGCCCAGCCTGTTTAACTAAATATGTCATAACGCTTTCTGCCATGGTACTTCGGCAGATGTTTCCATGGCAGATGAATAGTATTTTTATCATAGTCTTATAAATCCTTATAAATGCTGTATTACGGGCTTTCCCGATGTTTTTTATGTAGAGCTTGCATCTTGATTACATGGCATATATTGGCATAATTTTGCGCATTTTAGTAAGCAAAAGGTATAAAAATCGGTATAAAAATATTCGATTTATACCTCAGTATTTATGCGGGTTTGAGGCGATTTTCCGTCTCCTTTACATGACTTTTTGCAGTCGAAAAACCTCTTCTTTAGCATCCTCAAATCCAAGATGCGTATAAGTATTTAGCGTAACACCAATATCACTGTGTCCCATTAAATACTGCAAGGTTTTTGGATTCATTCCTGATTTAGCCATATTAGAGCAATATGTATGTCTGCAAACATGCGGTGTGATTTTAGGCATCTGAATCTTGTAGATTTTATTGTACTTCTCAACAATGTGTTTGAAATAATGTTCCCAATGCAGGGAATACATAATACTTCCATCCTTATCAAAGTATAAAAATCCACTATGACCATCTACCATTGGTTCCACCTTCGGAGGGTTGCGCTTCTCAATAATCCTTCGAAAACATTCTTCAACATCCGGAGTCATTGGCAAAACTCTAGTACCACTGGTTGTTTTCGTTTCCTGAATATAATATCCGGTACTGCCTCTCTTTAATAACTGGTGATCAATATTAAGCGTGTGATTCTCTAAATCAATATCCGCTAACGTCAACCCACAAAACTCTGAAATACGAAGTCCTGTTTTAAAAAGAATATAGATTCCTTCATAGTAATTTGAAAAGTGTTTGTCCTCTTTTACAAACTTTAGGAATTTACGTTCTTCTTCACGACTAACGGCTTCTCTTCGAACAGAATCATTTACAATTACATCCACTAGCTGAAAGCCAAATGGATTCTTACGAATCAAATCGTCATCAACCGCCATCTGAAAAGCAGGTCTTACCACACCTCTAATGGTATGTATACTGCTGTAGCTTTTTCCTTGTTCCTGCTGTAATTTAATGAGCCACACCTTTGCATCAGAGATTCTTACTGTATCAATTCTTTTAGCTCCAAATGAGTCTTTTCGCAGTAAATTCAAAACCGTATTATAACCAGCTCGTGTCGTAGGTCTTACACCTGTCTTAGTCGAAACATATTTTTCCACCAAATCATAAACTGTTAGATTTCCGCCATTGGATATGATATGGTCAAACATATCCGCCTGAATCTGCTTTTCCATCTCTCTCAAAGAAGGTGTCTTCTTTTTTCCAACGGGCATTCTGTCATTATGGTCAAGTCGCCAACTATAAATAACCTTCTCTTTGCCAAATGAATCCAGATACTTGTAACGATATCTCCCATCGCTCATCTGCATTTCGCCATTATGTAATATTCTTCCTCTACTATCTCTCCTTTTTTCGCTCATATATTTGGTCTCCTTTACTAATCTTTATAATTAAGAAGACCATCTCGGCAAATTCTATTTTATCACGAGATGGTCATTCTGTCGTGGCAAAATGAACACTATTATCCGTCCCTTGCCTACGTGTCTTAAATTCCGGTAACTTTATCTAAATACTCTTCAAATAGTTTTCTTTTAAATCTAATATGACTCCCAATCTCTAGCACAAAGTCTTCTCCCTGATTTTCATAAGCAATCTGACGTAAGCGCTTCTCTCCTATACCATAGTATTCAGCTGCTTCCTGAATGCTCAAAGAGTATTTTCTCCAGAGGGGGACATTTACCTTCATATCCTTTTCATTCATACGTTATCCCTCCTCCCTAAATATTTCTTTTAAGATTTCATTCTTATGTCTTCCGGATGCTACTCTCTTACTCTCTACAGTCTGCATATGAATCGGTCTGCACATATCAAGAATCCTGTCTGAGATTCGTGCAAACATAAGCTCCTGTTCATTTACATTCCTTAGGTTTGCCAAATCTAAATTCGTTGTAACAATAAGTGGCTTTCCTGAAGTCCATCTGCGATTAATCACATTGCCAATATTCTGCAATGCAAACTCGGAATCCTGCTCTGCTCCTAAATCATCAATGATAAGAAGTGCGTATGAATCCAATGATTTCACATATTCCTCTGCATCAAATTTAGAGATGTTGGAGATTCTGGCAAAATCCGTCATCAAAACCTTCTTCTCTTGCTCCAATAAAGCATTGGCTATGGCAGCCGCCATATAGGTCTTTCCTGAGCCCAAATTGCCCCACAGAAGTAGTCCAATGTGTTCCTGCTTAACCTTGTCCCAATTCTCTACATAACGCTTTGCCATAGCCATCTGAGGCACGGCTCCATCATCATTTTCAAAGGTCCAATCCCACATCCGACGGTCTGTAAAGCAAATCCCTTTATTTCGCTCCACAAGCTCTATATGCTCTCGTCTTGCATGTTCTTCACGCTCCCTTTTGATTTTCTCTTCACGACATTTACAAGTGCTTGGACGCTTATCAGATTTAAAAAACTCATTGTATTCAGGAAGCCTGACTTCTAATGGTCCACCACAAAGCGAACAATGTAATAAACCATCTTCTGCAACATAGCTATCCGGTATATTTTCTCTATTCCAAATTTCATTCATCATTAAAACGTGTCCTCCCCATATTTATAAGATGTTATTGATTCTTGTTTATTATTGTTATTAGTGGCTGATTTTCCGCCCCATGTAGAGGCAGTTTTCTGTCCCTTATACGGTCGGTTTTCTGTCCCTACTACAGGCGATTTTCCGACGATGCTAGTATCCGGCACTTTCACATAAATCATATTCGCCCGGCCCTTTATCATCCTCTTCTTCTCAATCAATCCAGCATCTACAAGTTCCCTCATGTTTGCCTTTATCGTGGTAAGACTCTTACCCATTTCCTCAGCCAAATCCTCAAGCTTATAGTTGATATAAACTCTTCCGGACTCATCCACTTTTCCATTTGTAATGGATAAATTGGAACGATTTAGAAGCTTAGAATATAGAATTGTAGCAGTGCTGCTAAGCTCACCTCCGTGAAGATCATTTGGAATCACAGAATAGTTAGTAAGCTTCGTGCCTTGGGTTAAAAAATGTAGTTCATGCATTAATCTTCACCTCCAAATCGCTTCTGTATTTCTTTCAGCTCATCCGAGACTCGATAGATATCAATCTCCATCTTCTGATATTCCTTTATTGGTATCAGCCCAAGCTTCATCTGGAAGAATATTTTTACCCGCTCTATAAAAGGTAGGCCCTTAGCCATGAAATCTCGCTGTTCCAACTGCTGAAGTCTCTTATCGCAATCAGTCGCAAGTGCCATAACTTTTTCACTAATATCAGTAATAGTCTTCGCAGAATCTTTGCGAATCTCCTGCTTCTCACGAAATAGCCTCGTCTGCTGTTTCTCATTTAGCATCTTTAAGTCGTAATAGTGCTCCATCCAGTCTTCTGTCTCCTCCGACTGACTGTGATAAAGTTCTACCCACTCTTTCATCTGTTCACATCGATAATCAAAATCCGAAAAATGAATAACCAAATCCATTGATGCTTCCAGGTCATTAAACTTCTCTGAATCTATGGAATATCTCTTTCCATCGGTACTAATCTTTATCAAGCTGTCTCTACCATATCGAAAGGCACTCATCTTAGCTCTGGCAGTGGACTCTGGTTTTCCACACTCCTCCATTAAATATTTCTTTGCTTTATCAAAGCTGTACTCTCCTTCGCCTGCCAAACTATATAAATCCCAATGATTTCCAAGATGTTTTAATGTCTCTTCTACATTCATGAAATAAACCTCCTGTTTTTTCTCTCGTAATACATTTGGGGTGGTTTTCCGCCCATTACTAAATCGAGAGCAAAATTCCTCTAATTTTTCTCTCAACATACATTTGGGTTGGAAAATCGCCCATTACTAAACCGTGAAGAATTTTTCTTTATCCCTTCATCTACTATTTGGAACGAGTCAGAACCGATTACTAAAAAATTCTTATTTCCACCCGTTCAAAATACATATGGGACACATATGATCTGAATCTGCAGAAATTTTGCGCAAAAAAGAAGACAGGTGTTTTCCTGTCTTCAATTAGCTCTCTTCTTTAAATTTTTTGTAGCAAAAAAGGAACCTGGTGCATTTACCAAGTTCCTCGTTCCAACTATTCTGATTCTAATGTAACAGACTCTGTTTTCGAAAAAAAGGTCCATTAGGGTCCATTTGGGTTCAAATGGGCTCATTTGGGCTCAATTTTATATAAAACTGGGGTCTTAGGGAGTCTCCCTAACAAGTGTATTTTGTCAGACAAAATACGTATCTTGCAATAAATATGATAGATAGATATAAGACCTGTTACAGCCAAAGTAAAAATGCTCAAAGCCTTGATACTACTGATGTTACATGTGATACAGCAAATTATTAGAAAAAATGAAATGAAACACTTATGTTACACCGCTTGTTGTAACAGTTGTAATTTTAAAAAAACTTCTGACAAGGTGGACAGCCCCTTTGTCTAAATCTTGGTATTTTTCGAAGCTTCGCATATACCGGATCTCCTGTAAAACCAGCGTTCTGCAATAATTCAACGACCTTGTCCACCATGTGGCGACAACATTCTTGAACGCATCATTTTACAATTATCTCACAATACCCCTTCACGGACATTCCGAACGAAGCTTCGCAACTTTGGAACGCCCATAAACACTGCATTCTGTAGAAAAACTGCGAATTGCCAACAATGTGCGGATAATCCGACGCTTCACTTAAATTTACAGTAGCAGGATACGCATAAAGTTACAACCTCAAATCTCTACATTATGCATCTTCCGCACTTCCTATGTCGTGCGCATTAGGGCATCCCTACACCCCAAATAATACACAATAATCGCTCCACCAACCTGAATGCACTATCATCACTCCCACTCATGCTCATCTACCCTCACAGCACTTACCGTGAATCTCACATCAGAATCATATGAACAGGTAGACAGTGTCACGATATGTGTCTCATCATCAACATCTATATCAGCATCTACATAGCTGCCTTGGCATATCGTGTTCTCAACAAAATCCATAAAGTCATCATCCACATACTTCCATGTGGTATAGATTCCACCAGTTAAGGTGGTAACATCCTTATAGGCAAATACCTCATAACGATAGGCACCTGTTTCTGTAATTAGTTGAAAGTATCTGTGGTTTTCAAAATAATCCTCTTCTGTCTTATAGAATTTCAATTTCCCGAACATGGAAAGATTGCGCATGTTGTGACCGTAGATTAGCGTATGTGCATCTTCTAAATCAGGGCTATTATTTCCATCAATATAAATCAATCCTGCTGTCTCCTCTTCCTTCAGATAATTTCTCCGCAGATAATAATCATCACCGGAATAAAAAAGCGGATAACTGATACTTTCCTCGTCCTCAAAGTAAATCCAGCCAACAATATCCTCGTTCTGCTCCTTTAAGCCTACAAAATCCACATCTATATCATGATACCAGGCATTAGGGTCATCCTCAGGCTCAGTCTCCAAATCACCATCTGTCTTTTTGACCAACTCCGACTCATCCGGCATGCTTGCAGTATCTCCTGACCCTGATGTATATTCTTCCTGCAACGCCTGTATTTCCTGCTCTTGCTTAATCTTTACACTATGGAGTTGAACTATCCTTACGATACTGATTACAGCCACTATTACAAGGACAACGCACACCAGAATAATCACTGCATCCTTTTTCTTGTACCCAACTATTTCTGTCAGTTTCCAAAATTTCTTTCATATCTGCTTTATATTGTTTTTTAACCATTCATATCTATCTTTTTTCATGCCGCCTATATAACAAATGGCCGTGCCGTTTCAAGGCACAGCCATTTGTATGATTACCATTGTTCTTTTGTTTTAGTCATTTACTTTTTTCTTCTTAGAATAACC
>ERZ1106969.552-NODE-552-length-37746-cov-31.772492_pt1 | contig 37746 bp, 25 predicted proteins | sample MGYA00403685_ERZ1106969 | MGnify/ENA primary metagenome ERZ1106969 (study PRJEB35170, sample SAMEA104062416) | human gut metagenome | biome: human gut; feature: human-associated habitat; material: faeces | place: Denmark | collected 2012-05-18 ... | reverse complement strand
GAAACTCAAAGATCAAACTTCTTAAACGGGAGTCCAAGGATTCCCCAGAAGCCCCACTTCAAATTTCTTCAAAATTAAGTGGTGGGTAATTCACAGAAGACCGCTTATGGCGTTCTCGCAGGGCGTGAAAAACCACGAAAAAAAGCAGTACATGGCGCAGAATAACGGAATGCGGCGGTCTGCCAGACCAATGCTTTAACGTCGTAAAACAAATGAGATAAAATCCCATTGTCTGAAATTTCACAATACGAAATATATTTCATTTTGGCAAAAGTGCTGATTTTCTGAGCGGAAATTTGGCAATTATTTGGAAGAATCGTACTTGTATTTGTGCGGGAAAGTTGCTATAATCAGTAGCCGTGTTGAGCGAAAAAAAGAGTAATGGCTCATAAAAGCTGATTACATGGAGGTTTACCCATGAAGAGATTAATTGCATTCTGCGCAGGACTTCTGGCGGTCTTAAACCAGACTTCAGTTACAGCGCTTGCGGCAGAATCAGAGGCTGCCGGGGCGGCAGCACAGACGCCGTTATGGCTTTGTATTCCATTTGCAGGACTCCTGCTCTGCATCGCGGTTCTTCCGCTTGTGAAAGCAGAGTGGTGGGAGGCGCACCAGCCGCACGCGGTCGTGTTCTGGTCCCTGCTGTTCCTGATCCCGTTTGCCGTGAAGTACGGTGTGCCGAAGGCGGCGGAGACGACACTGGAATGTATCATAAATGACTACCTGACATTCATCGTCCTTCTTTTCGGATTGTTCTGTGTGTCCGGTAATATTACCCTGTCAGGTGATCTCGCTGGTTCCCCGAGGATCAATGTGGGACTTCTGGCGCTCGGAACCCTGTTATCCAGCTGGATCGGTACCACCGGTGCCAGTATGCTGATGATCCGTCCGATCATCAAGATGAACGCGTGGAGAAAGAGAAGACGCCACATCGTGATCTTCTTTATCTTTATGGTTTCCAATATGGGCGGCTGCCTGACTCCAATCGGTGACCCGCCTCTGCTCATGGGCTTCATGCGGGGCGTTCCGTTCTTCTGGAGCTTAAAGCTTTTACCGATCCTGCTCTTTAATATGGTGGTTCTTCTGTTTATCTTCTATCATTTTGATATGAAGGCATACAGAAAAGATATCGCGGCAGGATTAAAACCGGATATCAGTAAACCGGGTACTGAGGTGAAGATCCGCGGCGGACACAACCTGATCTTTATCATTATGATCGTGATCGCCGTTATCTTAAGCGGTACACTGCCGTCCATGCCGATGTTTCAGGATGCCGCAGGAAATGTCCTCGGAATCCATGTATTTGGAGAAGTTACATTATCCTATCCGGCGATCATCGAGTGCGTGATCATTCTTGTATCCGCATTCCTGTCCTTTAAGACGACGGATGGATCGATCCGTCGTGAGAACCACTTTACCTGGGGCGCGATCCATGAGGTTGCAGTTCTCTTCGTCGGTATCTTCATTACAATGCAGCCGGCTCTTATGATCTTAAAGGCAAACGGAGCGGAGCTTGGAATCACAGAACCGTTTGAGATGTTCTGGGCGACCGGCCTGTTATCCAGCTTCCTCGACAATACGCCGACCTACCTGGTATTCCTGACAACAGCAGGTGCTCTGGGATTGTCACAGGGAATGGTGACGGCTCTCGGAACCGTTCCGGTCAAGATGCTGGAAGCGATCTCCTGCGGTGCCGTATTTATGGGTGCAAATACCTATATCGGCAACGCACCGAACTTTATGGTCAAATCCATTGCGGATGAGAACGGTATCCGGATGCCTTCGTTCTTCGGATATCTGATCTGGTCCTTTGGAATTCTTATTCCGGTATTCCTTGTGGATATGCTGGTATTCTTTTTATAGGAAGGGGGAGGAAATATGGCTGCAACGAAAGAAGAAATCAAAGAACTGGCAGAACATATCTACGATCTGGACGCGGAGGTCTATGTCCATCTTGGTTCCTCCCTGGGACGTGTTTTCAACCGTGACAGAGAGCGCTGTGTAAACGAACTCACCGAGCTCCTCACAACAAGACCGCAGGGACATTTAGTCCGCAGTGAGCTTGGACTGATCGCGAACATGGCCCGCACCATCGAGGATAAGGAAGAACGCGCGATGTGTATGACCGAGTACAACCGCATCCTCAATGAGGTCATGAGTCTTCCGACAAGCTTTGCCAGCGGCGATGTGATCGACCCGATTCTTGCGAAGTTAAACAGCTTCAACGTAGCGAACCGTTTCTCCAACGACGACCACCTGATCATCTGTATCAGCTGGACATACGGAAGCGGCGGAATCGATGTCGGCTTCAAGCTTGCGGATAAGCTTCATATCAACTATTACGATGCTGATATTTTCGAGGCAGTATTAAAACGTCTCGACGCGGAGAAAGATAAGACGATCCGTGACGCGGCGGGATATGCTCATGTAAAAGAAGAACTGCATGACAGCCCGGCCAGCGAGTTTGAGGCTGTGACCCACATGTCCCTGAAGGATCATATCAAGTACTTCAGCCGTTACCACGGTCTGAGCCGCCAGGATGCCGTCTTCTTCAACCAGAGTGACCTGATCTGTGATATGGCGAAAAAGGAAGACTTTATTATCATGGGCCGCTGTGCCGATGCGATCTTAACGAACAACGGCATTCCGCATATCAGTATCTATATCACTGCACCGATCGAGCAGAGGATCCAGCGCGCGATCGAGGTAAACTCCGGATTAGACCGGAAAAAAGCGCGCCATTTCCTGAAAAAACTTGACAAAAAACATGCGCATTATTACAATTTCTATACCGGAAGAAGCTGGGGAAACGCGAACAACTACGATCTCTGTATCAACAGCGCAAGCTACGGAATTGACGGTACTGTCGATTTTATTCTGAGAATGATCGGGCGTGACCATGAAAAAAAGAACGATAAGAAATCAGAATAGTGACCTGGGCAAAACACCGCCGGTGAATCGACCGGAGGCGGAAAATACAGGTTCCATGCCTGGCTTTCACAGAGCCAGGCATATTCTTTTTACGCGAACAACGAGCCAAAGTCCGCGCTTACGCGAGAACTTGGCGACTGTCGCCTGCAGAAATTTCCCACTGTATGAGTAGGCATGATCTGGCGGAAATAGTATCAGATAAAACCGGAAATGTAACTATGATTAAGAGGAAAGGACCAACAACCATGCAGCTTGATATGACAAAGGGAAGACCATTGCCGGTGATCCTGCGGTTTACGATCCCGCTGGTCATCGGAAATGTTTTCCAGCAGCTTTACAATATGGCGGACACGATCATCGTGGGCAGATATGTCGGCGCGGGAGCGCTGGCGGCGGTCGGCTCAACCGGAACGATCATGTTCCTGACAACGGGATTTGCACAGGGGATCACGGCAGGATTCTCGATCCTGACTGCGCAGAGATATGGTGCCAATGATGCCAGAGGCGTGAAACGCAGTGTGGCAAACGGAATTCTCCTGTCTGTGATCGCAGCGATCATCATGACGGTGTTCTGCGTGTGCATTATGAATCCGCTGCTCCATCTGATGAACACACCGGCAGATATTTTTCGTGATGCCTATACCTATATTATGGGGATCAGCATTGGACTTACGGCGAATATTTTCTATAACCTGTTTTCTTCGTACCTGCGTGCGGTCGGAAACAGTCAGGTACCGCTGTTCTTTCTGATCTTTTCAGCGTGTCTGAATGTGGGGCTGGATCTGCTTTTTATCATCCGAGGCGGTATGGGCGTAGCGGGGGCTGCCTGGGCGACGAATCTGTCCCAGGCGATCTCGGCGGTGCTCTGCGTGGGATATATCTGGGTTAAGGTTCCATCCTTAAAGCCTGATAGGGAACACTGGAAGATCCACGGAAATGACACGAGAAACCAGCTTGCGGCCGGGATCCCGATGGCGTTCCAGTTCGCGATCACTGCATCGGGGACTATGATCATGCAGTCCGCCATCAACCTCTTCGGCTCCGTGGCGGTTGCGGCCTATACGGCTGCGGCGAAGCTCCAGAGTCTTGTGATTCAGGGCATGATTGCCATGGGACAGACGATGGCGACCTACGGTGGTCAGAATTATGGAAGCGGAGATGTCAAGCGGATCAAGTCAGGCGTGCGATCTGCGCTTCTCGCGGAATTTGTCTACTCCGTTGCCGCAGCGGCACTGATGTGCGCACTCTTAAAGCCGTGTCTCGGGCTCTTCTTTACAGGAGATGTAGACCTTGGGGCTATGATGCCGTGGGCAAAAACATACTGCTACATGACGGCGGTCTTTTTCCTGCCGCTCTGCACGATCTTTATTTTCCGCAACATTATGCAGGGCTGCGGTTACGGATTTCTTCCGATGATGGGCGGTGTGTCGGAACTGATCGCGAGACTGCTGGTCTCAATGGCGGCGATCCGGCTTCTGAGTTATCCGCTGGCGTGCTTCGCAGATCCGGCGGCATGGATCGCAGCAGCTTTATTTACAGGAATTTCTTATTTATTTGTTATAAAGAAGATCGAAAAAGAACTTTCGTGACAGCTACAGTTTTGAAGAAATTAAGAAGACCGGATCCGGATGCTCCAAAGACGGGAGATGAAACACACCGGAATTTCTGGTTCCTGATGATGGGGATCTCGGCTGCGGGAATCCTCTTTATGACCAGGAAAAAAGAACAGGAGTGAGGAGTCTGCAGGGCCGTGGATATCCAGGACTGCAGGCGGATCAGAACATGGGGAGCTAAGAAATGAAAAGAAAGAAAAATCCGTTGTGGTATCGGATCGGAGTCCTTATTTTCGGTGGGATCTTCTGTTTCTCCTCCTATATGGCAGGTCGTGATATCTTCGAGGCACGAAAGGAGGCGGCGGCATTCAGGAAACTGAGTGAAGCCGCTTCTGACTATATGGAGACTGCGGAACAGAAGGACTCCATCGTGGATCCGGCGAATGATCACACGACAGAAGTGGAAAATACGGCGGAGGCAGAAGAAAAACAGGAACTCCTGAGGGAGGCTGCCGGTTATGCGTCTCTGGCGGAGCAGAACCCGGACTATGTCGGATGGCTGAAAATCCCGGGAACGCGGATCGATTATCCGGTAATGAGCAGAGCATCCGATCCGGAATATTACCTGCATAGAGCGTTTGACGAATCCCGCTCGTCGGGTGGAACCCCGTTCCTTGGGCAGTTGTCGGATAAGGACAGCACCTGTATGATCGTGTATGGACACAACATGAAAAATGGTTCCATGTTTGGGACCCTGGATGACTACAAGTCGGAGAAATGGCAGACGGAACATCCGGTCATTGAGTTTTTTGTGGATGGTGAAGTGCGGGAGTATGAGGTGTTTGCAGCTGCGGAGAGCAGAGTCCTCTACGAAGATGAGGAAGGATTCCGCTATTACCGGTCCGGAGGGGATCTTTCAGAGGAGGAATACGGGAAGCTGATCACATGGCTTCAGGAAAATTCTGACTATGAAACGGGGATCATCCCGGAATACGGGGAGCAGATCCTGATGTTGTCCACATGCAGTTATCACACGAAGGATGGTCGGTTTGTGGTGGCAGCCAGGAGAATCAGTGAACCGTGAGAAATCTCCATAATAGTAGATTGGAAGAAAGAAAATGCTTTTTGGGAGAATGCCCGGAAAGCATTTTTTGATCAGGGGATCGTCGGGAGAAAATGGCTTGACATGCCGGGTGATCTGGGGTATCCTCAGAATCAGACAGATCCGGATTCGGAGAAAGGAAAGGGAGTTATGGCAGAAAAAATTTTGATCGTTGTGGACATGCAGAAGGATTTTGTGAATGGAAGTCTCGGCAGTAAAGATGCGGAGGCAATCGTTCCGGCTGTTGTCAAAAAGGCGGAAACGTTTGACGGGGAAGTGATCTTTACGAAGGACACACATTTCGAGAACTATATGGATACTCAGGAGGGACATTTTCTTCCGGTTCCTCACTGTATTAAGGGGACAGACGGCTGGGACCTGATCCCGGAGCTTGAGAAGATCGCCATAGAGCGTGACGCGGCGACTTACGAGAAAATTACCTTCGGATGTCCGGAGCTGGCGGAAGATCTTCTTGAGAGAAATAAGAAGACACCGATCGAGTCCATCGAGCTTGTGGGACTCTGCACGGATATCTGTGTGGTTTCAAACGCGCTCCTGATCAAAGCGTTCCTTCCGGAGACACCGGTCTTCGTGGATTCCGCATGTGCGGCAGGCGTTACGAGGGAAAAACATGAGGCGGCTCTGGAGACTATGAGAAGCTGCCAGATTGTTGTGAAGTAAGAAGAGCAAAAATCCTATCGGCAAAGCCGATTTGGAATGGATTTTTGCTCGTAACTGTGAGGCACTGAACAGTTACGAAGTAAGAATAATACAGACGGAAAAGGTATGTGCAGATCTGAGTTCTTTACGGAAAGTTCTCGGGTCTGCACATTTTTTTTCGAAACAGGAAATTCCGGGGAATGATACACATCCGCGCGTATAAATTTTCATCTCTTGTAATAAGATGGTAAAAATATCATCGAGGGGCAACCCCTATGAAGGAATATATTGAAGAGCGGGCGATTCAGATCGCGAACTATATTATTGATGAGAATGCGACGGTGAGACAGACAGCGAAAAGGTTTGGAATCAGTAAAAGTACGGTGCACAAGGACGTTGCCGATCGTCTGCTCCATATCGATCCTGATCTTGCAGCTCGGGCCAGGGTCGTTCTTGATATCAACAAGGCGGAGCGCCATATCCGCGGCGGACTTGCGACGAAAGAGAAGTACGAGCATGAACATCTTCTTCAGGCATGCAGCCAGACGGATGAATAATATGGATCTGCCGGGCTACATTCGTTTATATTCTGCTGAATAATTGCGAAAGTTTTTTTGCTCATGAAGAAAATTCTGAAAATGCAAAAAAATATAATTGAATTTCTATAAGGTCTGCGATAAAATGGGAACAGAATTGCTGATTTCAAGGTATGACTGGTTTACAGTTAAAAACGAACGGAGGAAAGAATGATGAGCAAGACAGATGCAATGATCGAAAAAGTAAAAGCGCTTGTAAATGCGCCGTCCTGCTGTGCGGAGGCAAAAGAAGCAGGAAATAACTGGCTGGAGGCAGTCAATACCGAGAAGCGGGATGAGGCTGCAGAGAAGCTGATCGCTGAGATCGAGGCAGATATCATCCCGATCGACGGGCTGATCAAATTCGCAGGATCTGAGGACGGACAGAAGGTCTTCGGTGCAGAGAAGGCAGCCGGGATTGAGGATCACGCGAAAAAGATCAAGTCAGAAGGCGCAAAGTACTGTGACTGCCCGGCATGCACAGCAGTTGCAGCGATCTTAGCGGATAAGGAAGATTTATACGCTCCGACCTACAGCTTGACATGGACAGTCACTGATGATATGACTGCAAAGCGTATTGGCAGCGCCGGTTCGAAGATCCTTTCCACCCCGAATATGGTAGCTCTGATGGAGGATGCGGCTCTGGAACTCGCAAAGTCTTACCTTGAAGAAGGACAGACAACCGTCGGCGCGGAGATCCGCTGCCGCCACCTTGCACCGACACCGGTCGGTATGAAAGTGACAGCAACTGCAAAACTCCGCAGCATCGAGAGAAGAAAACTCTGGTTTGACATCGAAGTGAACGATGAAAAGGGCAAATGCGGAGAAGGTTCCCACCTTCGCGTGATCGTAAATTCGAAAGCGATGAGTGAGAAAGCGGAGAAAAAGGCAGAATAAAGCGGCGGGATGTGAAGAAAACAGCCCGGATCAGCATAAATGCTGACAGACACAGCAGGCTGCTGCATGAAACATCATACAGCCCGAATGACAGCAAAAGGAGAAGAGACACATGGAAAAACACACGCTTGATCCAATGGTCAGTGCGGAGCATCTCGCAGGAGCGGTGCGCTTTGCGACGGTATCCAACGCAGACAATTCACTGATAGATTATACAAAATTTGACGCATTTCATGAGTATTTAAAGGAGACATATCCTCTGGTACATAAACACCTGACACTGGAACATACGGATCAGGCAGGACTTCTTTTCCACTGGAAAGGAACCGGGAAATCAGGAGTAGCTCCACTTCTCCTTATGGCACATCAGGACGTTGTCCCGGAAGGTGACCCTGAAAAGTGGACATATCCGCCATATTCCGGAACTATTGCAGATGGAAAGATCTGGGGACGCGGTTCCAGCGACTGCAAGAGCAATCTGATCGGGCAGCTGGAGGCTGTTGAGGCACTTCTGGAAAAAGGCTATGAGCCGGATTATGATCTGTATCTTTCTTACGGATATATGGAAGAGGTCGCAGGCGGAAGGATCCCTGCGGAGACCCTCAGAGGGACCGGGATCCGCTTCGGTGCTGTTCTCGATGAAGGCGGCGGAGTCCGCCCGGGAAGCGACTACGGGATCGATGACAAGGCACTCTGCACGATCGGACTCTGCGAAAAAGGTTACGTCGATTTTGAACTTTCCTACACAGCAAAGGGCGGTCATTCCAGCCGTCCGGGTGAGAATTTCGCAACGACCATGATCGCGAAGGCACTGATCGCGATCCAGGAACATCCGATGCCGTACCGTGTGACCGATACGATCCGACGCCGGTTCGAAGTTCTTGCCCCGTACATGGCGAAGGAGAATCCGGAACTTGCGGAGCTGTTAAAGAACCCGGATGAGAATCTGGAAAAGCTGGTTCCGTATCTGAAAAAGGATCCGGCGCTGGATGCCATGTTCCACACGACGGTTGTTCCGACGATGCTTTCCGGATCTGCCCAGGCGAATATTCTTCCTGCAAAGGTGACTGCTGTTGTGAACAGCCGTGTCCTTGAAGGAGATACGGTTGAGAGCGTAAAGAAACATCTGGAAGAGATCGTGCCGGATGAGGTGGAGGTTCGTGTACTGAAGGGCAGCGATGCGTCACCGACATCTCTGTATGACGGCGCAATGAAGGATCTGCTTGTCGAGATCGGCGGTAAGATCTATGGGGATGTGATCCCGTGCCCGGAGATGATGCTCGGAGGAACGGATGCGCGCTTCGTCTATGATATGAGTGACCGCGTTTATCGTTTTTCCACAATCTATGCGAGAGAAGACCACCATGTCCATGCAGCCAATGAGTTTACGGGAGTAGAAGAGTTGGCGGACAGCATCGATTTTTACATGGAACTTCTGACAAGATACGGGGAGACTGCGAAATAAAGGCGAAGATTGCAAAAAACGCTTCTGAGGGAGATTCTCATGTTGGAATCTTCTCAGAAGCGTGTTTTCACTTATTCAGTTACCAGGAAATTTCTAAGAAACTTCCTGGTAAGCAAAAAGATGATACCAACTGAATTTCAACACAGATAATTTCTCATAGACTTCAGCGCATTCTTCTCAAGTCTCGACACCTGTGCCTGGCTGATCCCGATCTCGCAGGCAACTTCGGTCTGGGTTTTCCCCTCAAAAAAGCGCATATCGATAATGTGGCGTTCTCTGGTCGGAAGATGTTTCATCGCCTCGCTCAGCGAGAGCTGTTCGACCCAGTTTTCCTCCCTGTTTTTTTTATCACTGATCTGGTCCATGACGCAGAGCGGGTCGCCGCCGTCGGTGTAGACAGGTTCATAGAGGCTCACAGGGCTCTGGATCGCGTCCATTGCGTAAGTGATCTCTTCTTTGCTGATCCCGACCTCATCGGCGATCTCCATGATCGTCGGTTCCCGTAAATTTTTCTTTGTGAGAAGTTCTCTTGCTGACATCGCTTTGTAGGCGGTATCCCGGAGCGAGCGGCTGACCCGGATGGAATTGTTGTCCCTGAGGTATCGTCTTACCTCGCCGAGTATCATTGGAACCGCATACGTGGAAAATTTTACATTCTGCGACAGATCGAAATTGTCGATCGCTTTGATCAGGCCGATGCACCCGATCTGGAACAGGTCATCCACGTTCTCACTGCTGCTCGAAAATCGCTGGATCACGCTCAGGACAAGTCTCAGATTTCCTTTAATATATGTTTCTCTTGCGTCCGTATCTCCATTCTGGATCCGTCTGAAAAGGTCGGTTTTTTCCTCATTCGTCAGAAGCGGGAGTTTAGAAGTATTTACCCCGCAGATTTCAACCTTATATCCTGCCATGATAAGAACCTCCGCAATTTGTTTTCATAGAAAAATGATTCACGAAAACAGGTCAGTTTATACATGAAAAAAACGGGAGTTATTTCCTGAGAATCATTCCTGATTTCGACATCTTATGCGGAAATTTGACATCTTGTGCAGAAAGAATTGCGTATGGAACAGAAAAAACATATAATAAGATTATCTATGAATCGTGGAATGGTCTGATATTTTGCAAGTAGAATCCGAAAGAACCTGTCATAAAGGGGGAAATGAATATGAGAAAGAGAAAATGGTATGAACGCATGTCCGCAGCAGTCCTGATTGCAGTCCTTCTGGTCAATCATGGTGATATGGGAATTATGGCGAAGGCGGAGACAATAACTGCGCTGGAAGAAAATCTGGAAGAAGAGAATAAAAAAATCGAGGCCGAGACAGCCAGCGCGTCCAATGCGGACGAGAAGCGGGATACAACTGTGGATTCAAACGAGACGACCGAGTCTGACCTTGAGAAGGAGACCGCGACAGCATCGAATGGGAAAGAGACCCCGGAGATAAAGAGAAAAATGGCTAAGAGTGCGATGAATGCGGAGACAGTTACGGAAGAGACGTATTCGATCAGCCAGACAGATGGGAAGTTTAAGGTTGTTGGCGGAAGCTTGACAGAAGATGGAGAAAACTTAAATAGTCTGACAGATGCGTTCAACAAGATTTTGAGTTTCGGTACAGATACGAACATAAATATTAATTTTGATAATGTCAATATTAGTAGCGGAGCGCCGACACTTACGGAAAGCTGCGAATTGACTTTGAAAGGCACATATACGAGTGCAGCTGAAGCATTTATTATTGGCTCAAATGACACATTTATTATACACAATGAGGCTGATATAACAACAAAGTCGTATGTTATTGGCAGGTCAAGTGCTCCGGAGTCTACAGTTATTTTTGAACAAAGTGGCGGTACTGTTGAGTCAGTAGGTGGCTTTTATATGTATGAAAATGATGTGATTTCTCTAAAAGAAGGAACAATTAATGGAAATGCCAGAGGAAACGGTGGAACAGGCAGTATTAAAATAAAAGACGGTACATGGAATGGACAACTGGCACATATAAAAGATATAGATATATGTGGGGGACAACTCAATAATATAAAAGATGATACGAGTACGATTACTGCAATTAGCGAAAGCGAAGAAGTTTCTATCAGAGGTGGAGAAATTTATGCCAAGAACACTAATTCATCGGGAAGAGCTTTTGCGATTTTAATGTCAGATAAGACAAAATTATCATTATTAGATAATATTGATATATCTGCTGCAGGTGGAAATACGCATGGATCGATATATTATGGTTACAGTGCTAAATCTTGTGCTACTATTGTCGCAGTGGATTTAAAAACGATAAATGACTCATTCAAATTTGTGGTAAGTGACCTTGCAATGGAGGCCAGTTCATCATTGAAAAACTGGATCAAAGGTTCATCCGGGAACATGGAGACGTTAGTCGAAGGGATTCATTTAAGCATTGTCAATCATAATTCTAATGTAGGATATGCGGACAAGTATCAGAGTTACGAAGCGAGAGCGGTGGGCAACTATATCCGTATTATGGATCCAAAGGCTGAATCCAGTTTGATTCCGGCAGGAAATATTAAAAGTGCGGAAATCCAGTTACCTTCCGATCCGGAAAAGTATCAGGTTACGATTACGTATGACAAAACTGAGGATGGGACTGAGAAAGTAGAGACGGTCAAGTACACTAAAGCCCAAGTTACAGTATCCGGAATTATAGATGAAATTCTATTAAGAAACACTGGAACGGATGGGTTAGAAATCAGTGTGGGAAGAACAGAAAATCCAATTGATGGAGATATTACAGTAGATTCAGGCAACGCTGACGATAAACCGGTTCTGCTTAAGGGAAAGATCACTGGAAAAGTAAATGTTGTTGGAACGGGAACTTTGGAATCTGAAATTAACTGCAGCGGTTTCAATGGAGAGACAAAAAGTACGATCCATATTACAGGTGGGGAGATTATTGGAACTGTGAATGCAGATAATGCGAATGAGTCTGTTATCACATTGACCTCTGCAGATCTGATTGTAGATGGTAATGCGCATATTGTAGATCAGTCAGCTTATTCTTCGCAAAATCGATATGCGATCAGTGCAATTGGTGGAGTATCAGTAACAATTAAAAATGGACGGATTGAGTCAACAAATAACACAGCTGTTTATATAAACAGACTTGGAAGCAGCGGATTACAGGAAGACCATGCTAAGTTCGAGATGACAGGGGGAACGATCAAAGGCGGAGAGTATGGCTTAAAGCATACCCAACTTAATGAAATTACCTTGTCAGGCGGAACAATTTCCGGTGGTGAGAATCAGCCGGATGTTTATATGGCGAATGGAAAAACAGGAACCAGCGGAACTGCAGACTTCACGGTTATCGGAGATTTCCCATTTTCCTCCATGTTGATTGAAAATGTATCTGTGAAAAATGAAATCAATTTTACAGAGGCAACGGTAACAGGAGAAGAAAAGATCCAAATCAATCTCCCGTGGGTCGGAGGTGATACAGAGTCGAATGCGAAGCTTTTTAAGGCATCGACCTCAAATTATCAGAATCTCATCAAACATATTGAGCTGACTGGCGGATCTAATCCAATCTGCGTAGTTTATAACGCAAATCCGGTCTCTGCAGATCCGACAACCACTGAGATTTATGCATTCAGCGCACCGAATCCTTATACAGTTCATGTGAAATATTATAGTGGAAAAGATGAAAGTAATCCATTTTACGAGGAATATCTTCTTAATCTTGACAATAGTCATCGAAGCTATTTAAGCAATATCGGGTTACCGGGAGGCGCAGCTTTTTCAGTATGGAGATATAAAGAAAAGTCAAACAGAAATGGTACTGCGACAGATACAAGCGCAACAGTGAATCAACTTGTCGAAGATATGTTAAATCCACAAGGTCAAATACCTGAAATTGAACTTTACGCAGGATATCAGGTTAAGTTTGCCGCAGCAATATCATCTGATGATATCAAAGAGAATTCTGCGACTATAAAGGGAACTTCAGATGGAACAAAAGTATACTATACAAACAACCCTTATTATCAAGGATACACTGGAGAAGCGCTCAGAGCAGAAGCAAAGAAAGAGGATAGTAAGGCGAGCTTTGCAACAGTAGATGTAGAAAATGGTAAATTTTCTATTGAATTGAATAATCTCTCTGTTGATACGTCATATACATATTATCTTGTAGCAGAGAATGATAATAATGATGTGTCGGAAATGCAGACAGTCAAATTTATGACTCTTAAGCGTACATTGACAAAGGATGATTTCAAGATAGTTGGAGACACCGAATTTACCTATACAAATAATGGTGACGTGCATAACGTGAAGGTACAGCCGGTAGAGGGAAAAGGCGGAATGTTTGGCATTGACGCAGTTCGATATAAAGAAAAAGTTGGTGCAGAGGATGCGGATAATTTCATCGGTGCCCCAGCGGCAGCAGGAACCTATGGAATCTATGTAAGCACCAATAGTGAAAATGGAGTTGAACGTGTTACAAATTTACGAATTGGAGAGATAACGATCAAGAAAGCCACGTTCAATCCTGACTGGTTTCAGACTGTAACAAGCATCAACTATGGCAACGATAAAGAGGACTATCTTAAACCGGGAATAAAGGATGCTTATTCCGTTGGCGGACATACGGTGACAGGTTATGGAGAAATCCGGTTTGAACTGTATCGTGACGCAGAGTTGACCCAGAAGGTTTCGAGAAATGCAGAAGGACATTATGAGGTCAATGCAGATCCGGATCAAGAATATGTAACTTATTATATGGGAATTACCAGTAGCGGTGGAAAGAATGTGGAAGTGCAGGAAAATCCCGTACGCATAGGGACAGATTTAAAGATCTATCGCGCTTCAAACACAATCTCCACAGTAACATGCCCGGATATCCGCTACGGAGAAACACCGAAGCCGGAGCTCACGGCAGCGGACACCACAGGAGAAATTAAATACACCTACAGTAGTACCGAAAACGGTGAATATAAGGAATGGAATGCAGAGAATAAACCTGGACTCTGGTATGTAAAGGCAACCGTAAGCCAGAGCCGGAATTACAAGAAAGCGGAAAGCACCCCGGTCGCATTTACAGTCTCCAAAGCGCAGCTCGTTCCTTCTGTAAACACTCTTCAGTCAAAGACCTATGATGGAGATACAAAGGCTGAGGGAACGCTCACGCTCAGTTCTGCTGACGGAAAACCGATTCTCTCAGAGGATGCGGCGGCATTAGAGGCAAAGGGAACCTTTACATGGACATCCGAGAACGCTGGAACAAACACTGTGAATGTTACAAGCATTGCGTTGGATTCCAAATTTGAGGATCGCTATGAACTTACAACGAGTGAGCTTTTCAATGTCTCCTGCAGCGGTGCAAAGATCGAAAATGCCAAAATTCAGAACGTTTCTGTACGGCAGATGATGGAATTGACCTACAATGGAAGGGAACAGAAGCCAGAAGTCGAGGCAACAGGAAGTACGATCGGTGGCACGGCTATCACCTTCCGCTATGGTCTCACAGCAGAACAGGCCGCGGACGAAACGCAGGCATTAAAAAATGCTCCTGCCTTCACCGATGCCGGCACCTATACGGTATACTACACTGCATCCGCAGCAAACCATGATTCCGTATCCGGCAGCTTTGAAATCAAGATCAAAAATGCCTCGATCACAGGCGTTGACGCAGCCGGATATACAGGAATCTACGACGGACAGTCCCACGGAATCAAAATCACTCTTAACGGAAACGCTGGAGACGGTGAGATCCTTTACGGTGAGTCCGAAGATAACTGCACGCTCACAGAAAGCCCTGTATACAAGAACGCAGGCAGCTATACCGTATACTACACTGTGACAAAGAAAAACTTTGACACCATAAGCGGCTCCGCAACCGTTGCGATCACCCCGGCACAGCTCACTGTGACGGCAGAATCAAGAAACGTGACCTATAAGGACGAACCGCCGGTATACAGCAGCACGTTCGAAGGTTTCGTAAACGGAGAAAACACAGAAGTCCTCGGCGGAACACTTTCCTACGAGTGCGCGTATGCGGTCGGCAGCGATGTGGATGAGTACGAGATTATTCCGTCGGGCCTCACAGCGGAAAATGGAAACTATGTGATCACATATCAGCCAGGAAAACTGACCGTATCCCAGGCGAAGCCGGAGTTCGAACTTCGGAATCTGGATCAGTTAAACCGTGTCTATGACGCGAAAAACACCGCGCCGGAGGCATGGACGGACAGCGATGGAAACATGACCGTGACGATCAAAAAGGGCAGCGAGATCTTAACGGAAGCGCCGATGAATGCCGGAACGTACACGGTGGAAGTTCATACGGAAGCCGGAAAGAACTATGAGGCTGGAAACCAGACATTCTCCTTTGAGATCAAAAAAGCACCGCTCAGCGTAAAAGCAGTGGATCAGAATGTCACAGTCGGAGATGCGATTCCGGAGTACAAAGTCCTCTATGAAGGATTTGCAGGAACAGATACCGCGGATGTGCTGAACGGCAGCCTGAAGTTTACCTGTGAATACGCGCCAGACAGCGCGGCGGGCGATTACTCGATCCTGCCGTCCGGCCTGACATCTGAGAATTACGAGATCCACTTTGAGAACGGAACACTTCATGCAGTCCGCAGAGCAAGCAGCGGATCCGATGATTCCGACAATTCCGGCAGCACAAAGAATCCGGCGGCAACGAACTTCGGAAAGAATGTTTCTAACAGCAGCTCTTCCGAAAACGATGCACAGGGAACTTGGAAACGCGATAATAAGGGCTGGTGGTTCGAATTCAAGGACGGCACCTATCCGGCAGGAGAAAAGACCAGTGATCAGAACGGTGAAAAGCTGGGCTGGATTCAGAAAGACGGAAAATGGTGGGCTTTCGGTTCTGACGGCTATCTGAAGAGAGGATGGGCACAGGATAACGCCAGCGGAAAGTGGTATCTGATCGACGAGAACACCGGAATGCAGACAAGCTGGCATTACGATGAGTCAGACCAGCATTGGTACTATCTCGATCCGGCGAGCGGAGCAATGCTCACAGGATGGCAGTTCATCAATGGAAAATGGTACTACTTGTCAAAGATATCCGGAGCTGTGCCGCTTGGCTCCATGTACAGAGAAATCAGGACACCGGATGGATATTATGTCGACAAAGACGGTGTATGGGATGGACTTGAAACAAAAGAAAAATAAGACATGAACAAAAAAGATCCGCAGGATCCTAAAAATGGGAACCTGCGGATCTTCATGTTTATACGGATAATACGTAAAACGGAACGCGGAAGCTTTAACCAAAGATCCGGAACACTCCGATAAAGGAAAGAACAACGCTCATCACAATAAAGCTGATGGCTGCAAGCAGCAGCTGGTTGTAAAGCTTGTCCTTATCAACAGACTCCGGCGCGCAGCCGACACAGATGCCGCCGACCGTGGACAGCGGACTGATGACGACGCCGTTGGTTCCGACGATGACACCGATCACGATGCTCATGGAGGAGATGCCTAAGGTCTGGCTCAGCTCCGCGGAGAGCGGGATCAGGGTCGGCATAACGACTCCGGTACCGCTGGAGACAGCGCCCATAAGTCCGCCGAGTACCATCATGATCGGCTGGGCAGTTCTCTCGCCTATGATGTTCTCAAGACCGTCAGATAAGAATGCGATGCCGCCGCAGGTATTGACAACGCTGATCAGGACGGACATGCCGCAGATCAGGATGATCGTGCTCCACGGAACAGCAGCGATGGCTTTTTTCTGGTCGACAGCGCCGAGCATTAAGAGAACACCCGCGCACGCGAAGGAGATCAGTCCGATATTCTGTCCAAAAAAGATTACGCCGATGAGGACCACGAGGATCGCGGCGAGTGTCAGAGTCTGATTCTTATCAAATCCCGTAAAGTGCGGTGTCGCAGCGTTTTCCATCTTTTTCGGGTGAAGACCTCCGAGCAGGAAGTAGGCACCGATGGAAAAGAGCGTCATGGTTGTGGCGTATGCGCCCCAGAGCGGAAGGTAACCGGAAAGGCTTTCACCGATGATATTGTTTTCCACGGAGAGCTGTTGTGCCACGATTCCGTTGATGGCGAGGGGGGACAGGCCTCCGACCATAATACCGCCCATGGTGACAAGACTCATCATCAAAACCGAGATTCCGTTTTCAACTGCGACGAACAGGGCAATCGGCATGATGACTGCGACGATCAGTCCGCCTGCGCCTGCCGCGGAGATGATCGCGCCGAAGAGAAAGAAGATCACCGGCAGAATCTTCGCGTTTCCTCTTGCGAGGCATACGATGTTCCTGGAAAGTGCCTGCGTGGTGCCGTTTAAGGTTGCGATACCAAAGAGGAATGTGGTGGCGAGAACGATAAAGAATACGCTCGTCGGCCAGTTTCCGGTCACGACTTTTGAGACATTGATGTCGGTGCCGCATTTTGCCGCTGCGATGGAGAAAATGTATGCCGCGACAAGACCGACAACACCGGCATTCTTTTTTGTGACTGCGCTGAAGGCGATAACCGCGATCAGCACGATTAAAGATGCAACTGCAATCATGATTTAGATCCTCCTAAGTATAGTAAATGTGTGATGTTCAGTGCCACCGCATGGAAACACTGAGACTTTTTACTGATCGAAATTCGTGTGAAATGAAGCCATAATACGCTTCACTTCCGGCATTTATGCGATATTTAAGCGAAAAAAAATCTCCCCATGCATTGCTGCATGAAGAGACGATGATTTTCACCGCGTTACCACTCTGATTCGTCCATAGAAGACGCTGCTTTACAGGGTACCGGCCGGATACCCTTTCCCTGTAACGGGAGAACCCGTTTCCGCCTACCGTTCAAGTTCAGCGGAACCGCTCAGAAGCGAGTTCGAACTGTTTCATCCCGCCGTGCTCCCAGCAACCACGGCTCTCTGTGGGGAATCCTGCAGCCTACTATTCTTCGTCTACGCGTATTTCGATTTTTTACGGTATCATTTTACTGCTTTAATGTAAGATAGTCAAGAGAAAATTTGAAAAATCACAGCGGACGATCGAAATTGCCCGGGAACATTTATCATTTTTATCATGACGCCGCAGACGGAATTAAGATCACTGATGCGTAGAATATTCCGTTCTTCCATTCAAAACGCGCATCTCCACGGTGCCGTTCAGCGATGAGCCGGATGGACTGGGTGCCTATGCCGGGGCCACTGTGCTTTGTGGAGAGAAAACGCTTTCCTTCAAGAGCTGGCGGCTTCCGGCAAGGATTGTCCACTGTGATGGCAATGAGGGAGGTGCCGGTCTGGCGGATATGGACCTTGATCGCGCCGCTTTCATTGTTTTCCCGACATGCGTCCACCGCGTTTTCCAGTAAATTTCCCAAAAGCACGCAGAATTCCGGTTCCGGGACCGGTATTTCCTTTTCCATCTGTGCCTGGATCTCCAGAGCAGTTCCGGCTTTTTCCGCAATCTGCGCGTAGTAGCTAAGGATCGCGTTGACAGCCTGATTTTCACAGTAAGCAGGCAGCCATTCCGGCATCATATGTTTCCGGAAGGACGCGAGATAGTCTGAGATCGCGTCAAGATCTTTGTTCGCCGCGTATCCTGAGAGTACCGTAAGATGCTGACGGAGGTCATGGCGGGCGATCCGTGTCTCGTCGATGGAGCGCTGGAGATTGCGGTACTGGGCGCTCTGGAGCTGCAGGAGCTCATTTTCCCTCAAAAGTCTCGTGTTCTGATTCATCTCCGATGCCATCAGGTAGAACATAAAATAGAAGAGCAGGAGAAATGTCAGGAGCGCCAGAATTAAAATCGGGTAAAACTTCATGACCCGGTTCGTGTAGAGCGTCTCATAGTAGCGCGGACGAATCAGGCGGTTCAGCAGAAAGAATGCCGCCGGGAATACCCAGAATATATACCAGGTCTTCGCCATTTCGATATCGTCCACCAGCCATTTCGCGGCATGGGTTGCCGGATACCATACGATGGCCATGATGAGAACGGAGAGCAGCAGGTGGATCCCCGCGCCCGGAAGCGTGAACAGACCGGAGGTGTTCGTCCGGTCAATGAGGGCATCTGCGACGAGTGTCAGGTTTGTGATACAGGAGAAGACCGCGCAGACGGCGGTCAGGATACTGAACGGCTTCCAGAGGGCGAGATCACAGACCCGATGGAAGAATACAGCAAACAGAATAAAGGACGGCAGGACCCAGAAGTCTCTCGAAATCCCGAAGTCTGCGCAGACGAGGCCTCCGGCGAAAGCCCAGAGGATCGAGAGCGGGATACCGGTGAGAAAAATATTCAGCGGTTTTTGGCGGAGCCGGTCCTGAACCGGAAGAAAGCAGAGAACCGCACAGGGCACCATTGAAAAAAATTCCAGAAAATTCCGCATGACAAGGGACCAGAATGGGCTGTTCATACTCAACAATCTCCTCTCGTTTCTATATGATCCATTATAACAAAGTTTTACTGTCCTGAAAGTACAACTCATGCAGGATTTTGACATCTTGTGCAGGGATGAGAAGTTTTAGGATACACAGAAAAAACGTCTGTAATGGATCAGGTAGATCCTTGTCAATGAGGCAGGAATCTTATATGGATGAGATAAAATCTGCGGCAGAAATCCGGTGAGTGGAATATCATCGGATTCTGCCGCAGATTTTTTCAATATGGAACTTTTTATTTTTTAGTGGAACGCCTCTTTTGCATACTGCTCCAGCTCATCCCTGAAATCTGGGTGCGCAATCGCGATCATGGCCTCGGCGCGCTCTCTTAAGGTCTTTCCGGAGAGGTTCGCAATACCGTACTCGGTCGCAACGCTCTGGATCATGGTACGCGGTGCGGAGACAGTGGAGCCGCCCGGAATGAACGGAACGATGTTGGACTTTAAGGTGCCGTCCTTTGCTTTTCTCGCGGAGTTGATGCAGATATATCCTTTTCCTCCGACGGAGCGGTAAGCGCCCTCAAGGAAATCCATTTGTCCACCGATGCCGGAGAGCTGGCGGGTTCCCGCGGACTCAGCATTCTCCTGACCCATCAGGTCAAGCTGCACGCCGCCATTGATGCTGATGACATTCTTCATGGTTCCGATGCGCTGCGGATCATGGACATAATCGAGATCAGCCGGGTGGAAAAGTTTCGGATTCTCCGCGATCCAGTCATAGAACTCCTGGGAGCCCATCGCGAGGTTCCATGTGGAGAGACCGGTATCGAATTCTTTCTTCGCATTTGTGAGCTTTCCGGCTTTCCAGAGGTTTAAGTAAGCGTCACTGATGGTTCCGGTATGACAGCCAAGGTCTTTTAGGTCAGACTCCGCCAACATGTTTGCAACGGTGAACGGAACGCCGCCGACACCGAGAGAAAGGACAGCGCCGTCCGGAATCTCGTTTACGACGAGCTTCGCAATCTGGATATCTGTCTCAGACGGAGCTTTGTAGGTTCTTACCGGAAGCGGTTCATGTTCGCCCTCTACGATATAATCCGCCTCGGAGAGATGGACACGGTGGGAACCGTCAACACCCTGAAGCTTCGGATAATGTTCATTGATCTCAAAGATCACAGTTTTTGCACTCTCAAACATGGTTCTCCATGCGAAGTTTGAGATGCCGAGACCGCAGTAGCCGTTCTCATCCGGTGCGGATACCGGGACAAAGGCAACGTCTGTCTGGATATAGCGCTGGCGGTAGAGTGTCGGGAGAAGACGGAGTACCACAGGCATGAATTTTACGAGACCGCGGGTCTGAAGCTTGCGCTCATAGTCGCCGATATGCCAGCTGTAGTAGGAGAAGCTCTCCTGTTCCGGATCAGCCTCAACGACCTCAATGCGCGGGCGGATCACAAGACCGCCGCGAACTTTCACATCTTTTAAATGACCTTTTCTTGCGGCGAGCGCCTTGTCAAGAAGCTCCGGATATCCGCCGCCGAATCCATAGTCGACCCAGTCACCGTCTTTTACAGCAGCCGCAACGGCAGCTTCTGCAGTCACAAATTTACTTTTAAAATTTTCCATATGTAATCCCTCACTATATAATATTTTCGGTAAAACATGAACGATACCATATATGTTCATTATAGGAGTTTTTTCGGTATGAAACAAGTAGATTATTGAGAGTTATGATATTGAATGGATATGGATCATATCAGAAAAAAATATATTTTATTCTGAATGCATGATCCGATCCTTCACATTTCGGATCGGAAACAACTTTATTTTTCGTCCAAGATGTAATATAATAAATTTATATTGCAGGCGGCAGAAATTACCGTTTCTGCCAAAAGAAAATAATGCATGAGGGGAGTCAAAACATGAAGGATTACATGAAGATCTACCAGGAATGGCTTGCCAATCCGTACTTTGACGAAAAGACGAAAGAAGAGCTTCGCGCAATCGCGAACGATGAAAACGAGGTCAAAGAACGTTTCTATATGGACCTGGAGTTTGGTACCGCAGGACTTCGCGGAATCATCGGAGCAGGAATCAATCGTATGAATATCTATACGGTGCGCCGTGCGACCCAGGGACTTGCCAACTATATTATCAAACAGGGCGGAGCAGACAAGGGCGTTGCGATCGCGTTTGACTCCCGTCATATGTCCCCGGAATTTGCCATGGAGGCTGCAATGACACTCGCCGCAAACGGCATCAAGGCGTATAAATTCGAATCCCTGCGCCCGACACCGGAACTGTCCTTCGCAGTCCGTGAGTTAGGCTGCATTGCCGGCATCAACATCACCGCGAGCCATAACCCGCCGGAATACAATGGATATAAGGTATACTGGGAGGACGGCGCACAGTTCACACCGCCGCATGATAAAGGAGTAACGGCTGAAGTTCTTGCGATCGAGGATCTCTCCACCGTGAAAACGACGACCGAGGAAGAGGCGTTAAAGAGCGGAAAATTCCAGGTGATCGGAAAAGAGATCGATGACAAATATATCGCCCAGGTAAAAGCCCAGGTAGTCAACCAGGAAGCGATCAACCGCATGCAGAAAGACATCACGATCGTCTACACACCGCTTCACGGAACCGGAAATATCCCGGCCCGCCGCGTTATGAAAGAGATCGGCTTCGAGAATGTCTATGTGGTTCCGGAACAGGAACTCCCGAATGGCGATTTCCCGACCGTAAGCTACCCGAACCCGGAAGCCGCCGAGGCATTTGAGCTTGGCTTAAAGCTTGCGAAGGAGAAGAACGCGGACCTTGTTCTTGCAACGGACCCGGATGCGGACCGTCTCGGTGTTTATGTAAAAGATACAAAGTCTGGTGAATATATCCCGCTTACCGGAAATATGTCCGGCTCCCTGTTATGTGACTATGTGTTAAGCCAGAAACAGGCAGCAGGAAAGATCCCATCTGACGGCGAGGTCGTAAAGTCCATCGTTACCACAAATCTAGTTGACGCCGTTGCGAAACACTATGGCTGCAAGCTTGTCGAGGTTCTGACCGGCTTCAAGTATATCGGTCAGCAGATCTTAAAAGAAGAGACAACCGGCAAGGGAACCTATATGTTCGGTATGGAGGAGAGCTATGGCTGCCTGATCGGCACATATGCCCGTGATAAAGACGCGATCTCCGCAACTGCCGCTCTCTGTGAGGCTGCCGCTTACTACAAGGAAAAGGGCATGACCTTATGGGATGCGATGGTCGCAATGTACGAGAAGTATGGTTACTATAAGGATACCGTAAAATCCATCGGATTAAAAGGAATTGAGGGACTTGCGAAGATCCAGGAAATTATGGAGAACTTCCGCAAGAACCCGCCGAAGGCACTTGGCGGTTACGAGGTAACTTCTGTCCGTGATTACAAGAAGAACACGATCACAGAGGTTGCGACGGGCGAAGTAAAAGAGACTGGTCTTCCGGAGTCCAATGTTCTCTACTATGATATGAATGACGGCGCATGGCTCTGCATCCGTCCGTCCGGAACTGAGCCGAAGATCAAATTCTACTATGGCGTTAAGGGAACCTCCCTTGATGATGCTGAGGCGAAGTCCAAAGCCGTCGGTGATGAGCTGATGGGCATGGTGGATAAGATGATGTAAGATCCCATAGTGTGGGGATAAGCGCAGGGAAGATGCTGCGAAACAATTAAGATCGAGAGCCTGAGGATCTGGCTGTGAAAAGCAGAGAGACTTGGGCAGAAAGGAAAAGCTCCCGGATGGGAACCGCATGTTATAGATATGATGTGGTTCTTTTCGGGAGCTTTTTTATCGCAAACGACTGCACCCGGTACGCGAAGGTGCCAGGCTTTGTTTCCTTTACAGGCGGGAGAGTTCAGCAAGGTACATCTGGGCTGCCGGGGAGAGGCGTACACGATTGCGGAAGATGCAGGAAGCAACAAGCTCACGATCGTGCCCGCTCTCGGGCCACAACCACTCCGGAACCGGAAGCGCGGTGATCTCAGGGGAATTTTCACGGTCATGAAGCGGAGCAATGCCGATCCCGATCGAATCCGTCTGCTCGATGATGCTGTAAAAAGAAGCACGGCTGTTCACATAGGTAATCCCGGAGAGCTGATCCTGACGGATAAGAGACTGGATTCCGTTCAGAATGCTGCTTTCTGCAGAAATCTGGGATGCCGCTTCGGCGGAATGCAGAACAAAACTGTATTGATCGAAAAGCTCCGGAGTCAGTGCATTTGGATCCTTCAGAATCGGATGGGCATTCCGGCAGAAAAGCTGAAGGGAAGAGTGAAACAGGATCTGTTCTTCCAGACTGTGAAGAGCCAGAAGCTCCTGTACCTTTTCGTTTTGGGATTCCGGATACACGATGAAACCGATATCTGCATGTCCGGCATCGAGTTCCCGGATGACTTCGTGTCCTGCCAGCTCGCGGTAAAAAAGGCGGAATGTCCGATCGTGCTGATCAGAAAAGGCATGGATCGTCTTACTCAGGGCATCATTCTCGGGAAAACAGCAGTCTGCAGCAATCCGAAGACGGCAGGAGTCCGGGTGCTCCCGGAATGTCTGGCGGAACTGCTCTGCATGTTCAAGGAGATCCCGGCTCATATCGAGAAACAGACGTCCGGATTCCGTCGGGATGATCCCTGTTTTTCCGCGGGTAAAGATCGTGATCCCGTATTCTTTTTCTGTCTCACGGAGAACTTTACTCAGGTACGGCTGGGTCACAGACAGCCGCTTTGCGGCCGCCGATAGAGAGCCGGAGTCGGAGATCTCGAGGAGATATTGCATGTTTTGAAGGTTCATTTGGAGGTAGCTCCTTTGTTGTAAAAAAATCATAAAAATAGTATAATTAAGTCTATACGAAAACAATGAATCTGTCAAACAGGAGAGATGTGGAAAGTCAGCAGTAAAGTCTGTTGCTACCGCTGCAACAGATGGAAATACGACTTGAAAAATTTTTGCTCGTGAAGAGCAGTCAGACAAAAAAATAATGAAAGGAAGATCCGGATTCCGGACAGAAGCGATGGATAAAAAAGAATTTGTTTTAAAAGCAGTTGCGGACAAAAAAGACCTGATCGTCGAGGTGAGTGACAAAATTTTTGATTATGCGGAGACAGGCTTTCATGAATTTAAGACCGCAAAACTCTACGAGGATGTTCTGAAAAAAGAAGGATTCCAGGTGGAAATGGGAGTCGGCGGCATGCCGACGGCATTTAAAGCTACATATGGAACAGAAAAGCCGGTGATCGGATTTTTAGCGGAATATGACGCTCTTCCGGAGCTGTCCCAGGAAGGCGGCTGCACGATGAGAAAGAAAGCCGAAGGGGAGAACCCGGACGGACATGGCTGCGGCCACAACCTGCTCGGTGCGGGAGCCATGGCGGCAGCGCTTGCAGTGAAAGCGTATCTTGAGGAGCATCCGGAAGCGGGAAGCGTGGTCCTTTTTGGATGCCCGAGCGAGGAAAAAGGCGACGGCAAGGCGATCATGGCAAGAGAGGGAATCTTTGACGGCGTGGATGCGGCGTTCACCTGGCATCCGGGCGATAAGAACGAAATCTGGTCGGAGTCCACTCTGGCGAATGTCAGCGTCTTCTTTAACTTCAAAGGTGTGACCTCCCATGCAGCGGCAGCTCCGGAACTCGGAAGATCTGCGCTGGATGCGGCGGAACTCATGAGCGTCGGCGTCAATTATCTTCGGGAACATATCATCTCTGACGCGAGGATCCACTACGCGTACCGTGATGTCGGAGGAATCGCCCCGAATGTTGTCCAGGGACACAGCCGCGTCCACTATTTCATCCGCGCGCCAAAGTCCTGGCAGGTAAAGGAAATATACAGGCGTGTGGTTGATGTGGCAGAAGGCGCTGCAAAGATGACAGGGACTGAGATGACATATGAGCTCTATGCAGGTCTTTCCGATTACATCCCGAACCATGTACTCTCGGAAGTTCTTCATGAGTCCATGGAGGAGATCGGCGCTCCGGCTTACGATGAGGCGGATTTTGCGCTGGCATCCAGATTCTTCCATGAGACCGCGACGCCGGAGGAACTGGAGGCAAAGCGAGCGTCCCTGCGGAAACTCTTCGGTGCAGATCATCTGGATGAGATCGAAGCCCGCCCGCTCCACACCCAGATCTCTCCGCTTGTATGGACTGGAAAGGTCCAGGCGGGTTCCACCGACGTCGGCGATGCCAGCTATGTGATCCCAACGGCGATGTGTACCACGGCGACAGCGACTCTCGGCACTGCCGCCCACACCTGGCAGATGACCGCACACGGCAACACGGAGATCGCCCACAAGGCAATGTTAAATGCGGGTGAGGCCATAGCATTGGCCGCCTTAAAGACCATGGAAAGCCCGGAAATCTTAAAGAAAGCCCACGACGAATGGCTGGCCGAGACAAACGGCATCTACGAATGCCCGATCCCGAAGGAGATCGGACCGAGGCTGGAGGATTAAGGGAGCTGCGTGCACAATCGAAAATAGAGGAGCAATACAATGAGACAGGAAACCATAGACAGGATCCGAAAATTCACCGATGACCGCGACTGGAACCAGTTCCATTCTGCTGCCAATCTGGCAAAATCCATTGTCATTGAGGCAGCAGAACTTCTGGAATGCTTTCAGTGGAGTGATGAGGAGTATGATCTTCAGCATGTGAAAGAAGAGCTGGCAGATGTGATCGTCTACTCACAGAACCTTTTAGACAAGCTGGGGCTGGATGCAGATGAGATCGTGAATATGAAAATGGGGATGAATGAGAAAAAGTATCCGGTGGAAAAGGCGCGGGGGAAGTCTGCGAAGTATGATCAGTTGTAGGGACTAGAGAAGAATGCTGCAGGGCAGCCATACAGCGTGGATTGGCTGCCGGCGGATCTTGGAGTTGTGGGGAAGATTGAGAAGTGGATGGAGAAAGAAATCTGATAAATTTTTTTGCTTTCGATATGCAAGACCAAATTATAGGACACCTAATGTGATATACTGTGTCTCAAAGAGGTACAGAAAGTCAAACATATGGAAAATATCCATAGGATCCTGCGAATCTGCGGATAACCCGATCGGGCAGATGGTGATGGATTCAGAAAATATGGAAAGAAAAATGCAAAGGAATCTCTGAATGAAGAAACACAAAGTATACCTGCAGGACCTGCTCAATGAGTATCCGGAGTCGGAAAACTATCAGAAATTCTATACATATGTGATGGAGCTGATCAGGAGAGACGAGCTTGTTCCGATGAAAAATGCGAAGAGCAACGGCCGGAGACCGGCGCTTCCGCTCAGCTTCTGGAAATATGAAGACAAAACGGATTATACGGATATCTATGAGGAACTGAAGTATAAGTATCATCCTCTGATCAATACTTCCTATTACAGGAACCATCCGGAATGCTATGAGACGGACAAGGAGAAACTTCAGATTCTGAGTGATTATCTGAAAGATCATTCCAAACTGCTTGATATCGAGGAGACGATGAATGAGCGGAGCTTCGAGATCTTCCGTCGGGAAAAGTTTTTCCAGAGAGAGGGCGGTCTCGAATTTTGCAGGAAAATTGGGATCAGTCGGGAACAGCTGGCATTTTATGAGACTTCTGAGCCGCTCTCTTATTATTCCCGGTCCAAACAGACCCCTCAGAACATTCTGATCGTGGAGAATAAAGACACATTTTTTGATATCCGGCGCTGTATGAATGCGGGGCATGACCGGATCCTTGGAAAACAGTTTGGTACTGTGATCTACGGGGCAGGAAAAGGAATCTGGAAGACGTTTGCGGATTATGTGAATGGGGCAGAATCCTATTTCCTTGGGGATAATGAATTGTTCTATTTCGGAGATCTTGATTATGAGGGGATTCTGATCTATGAACATCTTCTGGAGCAGAAAGAGTACCAATGGGACAGGCAGGGAAATGGCAGTGCCGGAATGATCCAACTTTTCCGGAAAGCATACGAGGCGATGCTGGATAAGGCGCTTCAGATTGGTTTTTCAGCTCTTCCTGACATGAAGGAAAAGCAGAATTCGAATATTGGAACGGTATTTCTGGATGTGTTTGATGAGGAGAGAAGGAGACAGATCCATGAAATCCTGTCAGCAGGAAAATATATTCCACAGGAAATTCTAAATGAGCATGACTGGTAGCCAACCGACAGAAGAGATACGGAAAGGTTATGATAAATGAACAAAACTGGTGATAAAAGATGATCGAGAAAGATTTTTTAAAGAATTTTGAGCAGCGAATGAAATTTGTCGGGAGGTATGCGTTGCTCTGCAGCAACAGCTTTGGAAAGCAGCAGTGGAAGGATTACGGCATAGAGACGCGGGATGAGCAGATGAATATGTTGTTTACACTGCTGCTTTTTATCATGGAGTATTCTTTGCGGGAAGAAAACTGCACGATGGACGATATTGCGGCGTTCGTGGAGGACATCAGTTACGAGTACCATGCGAAAAAGCTGAGCTTTGAGCAGAGTCGGGACTTTGCGAGGTTTATGGTGGAGGATATCCTTGGAAACAGCGGTTCTTCCATGTATTTTAAGGCTTTTGACTATGAAAAACGGACATATAAGGAAATCAACATCCGTTATATCGACAACAAGGTCGTGTATCTGGAGAGTGGCGTCAGAAGAACATCCTATTACCTGACGGACGAGGGTTACAATATGATGCTCTCCACGATGGAAATGGAAAATAATCTGAAACTTTCGGTCCATGAAATGCTCTTTAAGCTGCATCTGGAAAAGGCAGATTATAACAGGGCTGTGGAAGATATCAAAAATATCTTCAGTCAGCTTAGAAAACAGAGCCAGAAGATCGAGGAGGCAATCCTGTCGGTCCGGAGAAATGCGTTGGCTTATTCAGTAGAAGAATATGGGCAGCTGGTGGAGGACAACATCAACACTGTAGTCGAGACAAGAGAAAAATTCAATCTTCACAGGCAGTTTATCGACGAGAAAATTGAAGAATTTGAAGAAAAACAGATGAATGCGGAAACATTCACGGAAAAAGAAAAGGGCAACCTGAACAATCTTCGTGTGATCGGAAGATATCTGACGCAGACTCTGGATGAACACCAGAGAATCCTCGGTCAGCATTTTGATCTGAAGAAATTATATGATGAAGAGCTGGAAAATTACTCGAACATGACACTGGTCCAGCGGTTTCCGTTCCGGAGTGATGTGTATGATAAGGTATTAAAAGATGTCTCGCTCCTGAAAAATATTGATAAAATTTTTAGTCCGTTATTTACCGGACGAGTGGGGAAGATCTTTAATCCGGAGAAAATGTTGGAATATCAGAAAAAGTTAAAAAAAGCGGATGTGGAAGACGAGACCGTGGAGCTGGATTTTGATGAAGAGGAGTACAACCGGGAGAAAGAAGAGCGCAGGAAAGAACGGATGAAAAAATATGAGGGCTGTGTGAAGGGAATCCTGGAACAGCTTCTCAAATATAAAGAAATGACGCTGGAAATCTTAAATACGGTGTGTACAGAAGAAGAACGGACACAGCTTCTTCCGACTGCAGAGATTTTTCGCGAGGTGATCATCGAATTCCTGACAGCGGGCACAATCGATATCGGAGCACTTCAAAATGAACAATCGGATTATCTCATGGATGCGTCAGATGGGTTTGTACTGAATGAGATGTTACTTGGTCTGATGGAAGACCGGGAATTCCGGAAAATCGGAAAGATGTTTATTTTCCCGATGGAAGACAGTGCGCATGTGTACTTTAAGAATGTAATGGATGAAAACGGAAACAGAAGAAATTTCAGATGTTCCAACGTGGGATTCCGGTATGAGGAGAGATAGAAGATGGCATACGAAGCAGAGATGATCACATACAGCCAGAAAATATTTTATTATCTTTTGTGCCACGGGGCACTGAGTGACCTGGATGTGGGAGTCAATGATCTGTACCGCGCGTATGTGGAACATGAAGAGATCATGAATCTCGTGAAAAATCAGGCGGAAATTGCAGACTGCAGAATCGAGCGGTACGGGACGACGATCTATCTGATGCCGGATATCGACAATAAATACCTCGGTTTTACGAAGGCAGACCTGAAAAAAGAATTATGTAAACCGAATGCTACAGACCGGGATTATTATCTGGCACAGTTCGTAATCCTGACGCTGTTGGTGGAATTTTATGACGGACAGGGAAGTACCAGTAAATCCAGGGAATTTTTAAAACTCGGGGAGCTGCAGAATCTCGTATCGGAGCGTCTGAAAGCAGGACTTGCGCTTGAACAGGAGCGGGAACAGGATGGAACAAATCTTTACACAGAAATGTATGAAAATGTCCTGGATTACAAGAGTATGAGCGAGGCCTATGAGTCCTTAAAAAGCGCGGAAACGGGAAGCCGGTCAAAGTATACAAAGGAAGGCTATGTGAGCATTATCTGTGAGTTTCTCGATCGGCAAGGGTTGATCGTTTTCGTCCGGGAAGATGAGATGATCAAGACGACGGCAAAGCTGGACAACGTGATGGAGTATAAGATCCTGAATAAAGAAAACTATGCAAGGATCATGGAGGCATTGGGGGAAACATATGAGTAAGATAGCGAGGATCCGTATTTTAAACCTGAACTATAACAATAACACCATCAAAATTGATGACGAGATGTTTGACTTCAATGGTCAGAACACACTCATCTCCCTGAGAAACGGCGGCGGAAAAAGCGTGCTGGTACAGATGATTGTGAGCCTTTTTGTCAACCGCTCATATCGTGATTTCGGAGACCGGCCGTTTAAGAGCTATTTTACGACGAACCGGCCGACATTTATCATGACAGAATGGATCCTGGATAATAAAGCCGATCGTTTCCTGGCAGGTATGATGGTCAGGAAAAGCCAGCGGGAAGACAATGACGCGGAAGAGCTGGAAATGTACACTTTTACCGGCAATTATTCAAAAGCCTGCAGCTATGATATTGAGAATCTTCCGGTCATCAGACAGGAAGGTAGCAAAAAGATCCTGAGGGGATTTTCTGAATGCAAAAACCTGTTGGAGGAGATCAGTAAAAGTGAGTCGAGAAACTTTCGGCTGTATGACATGACCAGCTCCTATGGAAGAGGCCAGTATTTTAATAAACTTCGCGAGTATCAGGTCAACAATAAAGAATGGGAGAGCATCATCCGAAAGGTCAACCAGAAGGAGTCGGGACTTTCAGAGCTTTTCCAGAATGCCAAAGATGAGAAGAATCTGGTGGAAAACTGGTTCCTTCGCCCTATTGAAGATAAATTAAACCAGGAAAAGAATAAGACGGATGAGTTCCGGAAACTTGCGTTCCAGTTTATTGAACAATACAAGAGTAATCAGTCGAAAATTCAGCGAAAAGGGATCATTGAACGGTATTTTGAGGACACGAAGCCATTGAAAGTCCAGATCGATGATTATGTTCAGAAAGATCATGATGCAGCGGCTCTCAGAACAGAGATGATCCTTTATGTGAAGGCACTGCAGAGAGAATTGAAGCGGCTGGAGACGGAAATTGCTGCCGGACAGGAGAAAATAGACCAGATCAAAAGGGAACAGAGACGGATCGTTTATGAGAAGCTCTCATATGGAATTTACATTGATGAGGACCGGAAGACAGCACTCCTTGCGAAGAGAACACAGCAGGAGACGGCGATCACAGAGCTGACCTATCGGAAAAATCAGTTGACACGGGAGATCGACCGGTATGATCTTCATAAGCTCTATCAGGAATTAAAGGATTTTGAACGTCAGAAGGCCGAGGTAGATGCAAAGCTGCAGGTGCTTTTACAGAAGACGGAAGAATCAAAGGATGAGATCGGAAAGATCGGAAGTCAGCTGTATGCGCTGTATTCCGGGAAGGCAGAGAATCTGGAGAAACAGAAGAAGCGGGAAGAAGAAAATCGTGTCGAGACTGAAAATACGAAAAAGGAAGTAGAGAAGGAATTCGGTGAAAATGAGCAGAAGATCCGAAAATTAGGCGTAGATATCGGTGCATTGACTTCAAGAGTGAAAAGCTTTGATGAGGTGGAAGACACCTTTAACAGAGAATTCAGTGCAGATCTGAGACGAAATATCGTAGGTCTTTATGTGGATGGTGCACTGGAGATTTTTCGGAAAGAAATGGAAGCAGGGCTTCAGGAAAAGAAAAATGAATCGGCAAAATATGCCGGAAAACTTCTCGAGCAGGAACAGACACAAAAAAGACTTTCCCGGGAAATAGTGGATGGAAATTTAAAAGCCAACGATCTCGCACATCAGCTGGACAGTCTTTCTAAGAAACTTCTGGATCTGGAGAAACAGAAGAATGAACGCCTGAGAATCATGAAGTATGTCGGCATGGATGAAGCCCATATGGATCAGAAAAATCTGATTCTGGATCAGCTGGACGGAAAGATGAAAGAGCTGGACATGGAAAGAGACAGTCTGATCCAGAAAAAAGCCGCTCAGGAGAAACAGCTCCGGCAGCTGAAGGAAGGAAAAACGACAGAGCTTCCGGAAAATATCAGGACCTACCTGGAACAGAACGGAATCGACCCGATATACGGAATGGAATGGCTCACGAAAAACGGACGGACGGCGGCAGAGAATGCGGAGCTTGTAAAGAAAAATCCGTTTATTCCGTATTCTGTTGTGATGGAGCGGGCGGATTTTGAACAGTTCAGAAAGAATGAGGAGGAACTGTATACGAGCTTTCCGATCCCGATCATCATAAAAGACGAACTGGAACAGGAGCGGCAATCTGTGGATGCGAGATTTGCAGTCTATGGAAATGTGCATTTTTATGTCATGTTCAATACACATCTTCTTGATCGGGAGGAGCTGGAAAAGATTCTGGAGACGATCAGGAGGAAGATTGAAAGTCTGAAAAAGTCAATCGGGGACAAGGAATCGGACCTGGAAACTTACCGAAACTACAGGAGTAAAATTGAAAGTCAGACGTTCAGTACCACTTTGTATCAGCAGACAGAAAAAGAGATTACGGATCAGAAAAAAGAGAGTGAATCAGTGAAAGAACGTCTCCAGGAGATCCGGCGGGAGCAGGGCAGACTGGATGAAGAAAAAGAAGAGACGAAAAAGCTTGCGGAGACGGTGAAACGGCAGATCGATAAGCTGAACAGGGAGAAGCACCAGTTTGATATTCTCTGCAAAAAATATGAGCAGTACGAGATAGAGCGGACGAGTCTGGAACGCCTGAACAAGGAAAATACAGAATTGACGGCGAAAGAAAGTGCTCTTAAGATCAGAATGCTAGAGCTTCAGGAACAGGAGATTGGACTCCGGGCGCTGGTGAAGGAAATTTCGGAGCAGATCGACCGTGTGCAGAAACAAAAAGAGAAATTTGAAACTTTTGCTGAAACAGCCGGAAATCATGAACGTACCGGTCAGGAATCTGCGGATCCGGCAGAACTGGAAGCGAGATATTATGCACTGACGAAAGAAATATCGGATAGTGTCGATGAACTTCGAAAAGCGCAGAATGACTGGATCGGAAGAATCCAGGGGAAAAAGAAAGATATTCAAAAGAAAAATGAGGACAGCCGGATTCCGGAGGAGGAGTACCGGGAACTGATCTGCCCGGAAGAACAGTATGACAGCTGGAAATGTCAGAAAAAGCAGACAGAAAAAGAGCTGAATCAGGCAGTTGAAAAGAATGTCAGTCTGGGAGAACAACTGGGTGTTTTGAAACATCAGATCGAGACCAATATGAAAAACCTGAAAAAGGAAACGGGATTTGATCAGCCGGTCGATCGAAAGACGATTACAGACATAAACTTTGAAGAACGCTGGAATTTACAAGAATATGATCTCAGGACAGAGCTGCAGAAGCAGTCGCGTCTTCAGGAGAGAAATATCCAGCTGTCTGCACAGGTTGCGGTTGTAGCGGAATATGAGGATGAGATGCTTCCGGAAGCTGAAATGCTCACGCAGACAGAAGAGGGGCAAGAGGATGCCTTGACTGCCATCCAGGCACAGATTCCGGATATCCGAAATGCGGAGATCGAGGCTGTTAAAACGTATCAGAAAGAGATTCGCAGAAAAATGGCGGAGATTTCCAAAGCTCTGGATCAATGCAGACTCAGCATGTCAGAAATGATCCGCGAGATTGCGTCCGGTAAAGAGTACGCGGATGATTATTTCAGGAAAACGTTTGACAGCCTGCTCTCGCAGACTGCCAGTCCGCAGAATCTGTCCCGTCAGTTTGAGCTGAACCGCCAGGCATACGAAAATCAGCTGGAAAAACTGAAGATCGACCTTGCGCATATCGATGATGAGCAGAAAAATCTGGAAATGATGTTCCTGGAATACATTGAGCAGATCAATGCGAATATCGGCATGATTGACAAAAATTCTACGATCTCTGTGCGCGGCAGAAGCCTCAAAATGCTGCGAATCCAGGTACCGGACTGGGAGACGGAAAAAGAGCATTTCCGCCTGAAGCTGCATGATTATTTTGAACATGTGGTGAAAATGGGAATCGAGACGATCGAGAAGAATGAAAATCTGACGGAGTTCCTGGGACGGGTGATCACGACGAAAAAGCTGTATGATGACATCGTAGGAATCCAGAATGTGAAGATCCGGTTGTATAAAATCGAGGCGGAACGGGAGGTTGCGATCTCCTGGTCCGAGGTATCGGCAAACTCCGGCGGCGAAGGTTTCCTGTCCGCATTTGTGATCCTGACCTGTCTCTTAAGCTATATGAGGCGGGATGAGACCGACATCTTTAATTCCGGCGAGGAAGGAAAGGTCCTAATCATGGACAACCCGTTTGCGCAGACAAACGCGGAACATCTTCTGAAACCGCTGATCGAGATGGCGAAAAAGACGAATACGCAGCTGATCTGCCTTTCTGGGCTCGGAGGCGATTCCATCTATAACCGGTTTGACAACATCTATGTACTGAAACTCATCGAATCCAGCATCCGAAATGGAGTGCAGAGAGTTGACGTGACCCACGTGAAAGGCGATGATCCCAAAAGGATGGTATTATCGGACTTCAAGATGGAACAGATAAGTATGTTTGATATGGAGGCTGAGGAGTAGGAAACAGCGCGTTGCTTTCCGTAGTATCGGTTTTCTGTTATGATACTGGTAACGGAGGTGCACGAAATGGAGACAAGATGTTGGAAGCATAGATAGCTTTCTTATGCAAAGCATGTCAAAAGAAAGAAGCACCAGAACCGGTGATATGCCGGAAATGGTGCTTCAAGTCTATTTTGAGGTTTCGACTTCCCTAGCGTTAAGATATTCTGCAAGGCTGTAATACAGCTCCCCCTCTCTTCCGCGTGTCTGTTTTGCAGCCGTCATGGAATTTAGGATCGCTTCCTGTTCAGCTTCCGCTGCAGCGAGAAAAGCCCGGTTGATCACATGCTCCGGAATTGCTGATATCTGGAGAAGTTCCTCTTCGCGACCGGATGGGATCCGATTTGCGGTCGTAAAGCCGATCATGACTTCTCCGCTTCCATGTCCTGTATAACCGCCGGTTCGTGCGATGCCAACTCCTGTTCTTTTCAGAATCCGTTTGAGCTGACGGCTTGTCAATGGGAGATCCGTAGCCAGAATGCTCATGATCGAACCTTTATCTTCTTCGGATGCAGCCATATCATTCTTTTCCTGCTTCCATTCCAGAATTTTTGGACCAACAGCCTCTCCGTTCAGTACAAAATCTTCGGTTGCACCAAAGTTTGACTGAACCAGAACGCCGATGGTGTATTCCTTTTCACCAATACAGATCACGCGGGATGCAGAGCCGATTCCACCCTTCATGCCGTAGCAGATGGTACCGGCACCAGCACCGACATCCCCTTCTTCGAATTCCTCGGCAGCAGTCTCAAAAGCCTGCCGCACTTCTTTTTCACCAACTGCACGCTTCTGGATCTGGTTGATCCGGCAGTCATTACACTCGCCAACGACCGGATTGATGCTCATGGGTTCCAGCCCATCGTTCTGACACTGTTCGATCACGATACCGGCAAGTGCATCCCAAACCTTTCCGACATTTAACGTATTTGTAAGGGCAATCGGTGTTTCAAGAGTCCCAAGCTCTTCTACCTGTACCAGACCGGCACTTTTCCCAAAGCCATTGTGGACATAGGCTGCCGCCGTATAGTGATTTGCAAATGCATTATCCGGTCCAGGGATGATCACGGTCACACCGGTATGATTTTCTTCTGTGTTCATAGTACAGTGTCCTACCAGTACACCAGGTACATCCGTAATCGCATTTCTTTTTCCTGTTTTCACTCTTCCGGGTACAATTCCGAAGTCCCGAATCCGTTTTTTCTCCACGTTGATTTCCTCCTTGGATTTTGTCGGCTATTTCTAATGATTGTATCATAGTTTTTGAGAAATAAAAACAGGATGGGGGGGAAATTAGTGATTTAATGACATCAATCTACAAGGATGACAAAAAAACGGCAAAATAAAAGTAAGGGTGAATACAAGACAATCAAAAAAGCAATCGTAAAAAAATACGATTGCTTTTTTGCGTATTTCTGCATATAATATATTCAATAAGAGCAAAATGGAGGCGATTGATATGCGTGAAACAAGAATATTGGAGTTCAAGGAAACGATTACGAACACGTTTTTAAAAACAGTCAGTGCCTTTTCAAATTATGATGGCGGAACCATTCTTTTTGGTGTAGATGATGATGGAAATATAAAAGGTTTGCCGGATGTCAAGCAAGCTTGTCTGGATATTGAAAATAAAATCAATGACAACATTACACCGCAGCCGGACTATACGCTTGAAATACAGAATAATGACCAGACGATAAAACTTACTGTGAAAAGTGGACTTCAGAAGCCGTATCTGTATAAATCGAAAGCCTACAAGCGGAATGATACAGCAACGATAGAAGTAGACACTCTGGAGTTTTCAAGGCTGGTACTGGATGGAAAGAACATTCGATTTGAAGAATTGCCTTGCAAAGATCAGGAACTGTCCTTTGAAATTTTACATCGTAAACTGAAAGAAACTGTCCGGATTGAAAATTTTGATAAGGATACGCTGAAAACATTGAACTTATATGACGATGTAAATGGATTCAATAATGCGGCAGGACTTTTGGCAGATAAAAATCATTTCCCCGGAATTGATATTGTCAAATTCGGAGAAAACATCAGTATCATTCAAAAGAGATCAACCTTTGAAAATATATCGGTTTTAGAGGTATATGAAAAGGCAATCGAGGTATTCAGAGACTATTATCAATACGAAGTAATACAAGGTGCTGATCGAAAGAAAATGGAGAAAATACCGGAAGCTGCTTTTCGAGAAGCAATCGCCAATGTTCTGATTCATAGAGTATGGGATGTGGATTCACAAATCAGAGTTTCGATGTTTGATGATCGAATCGATATTGTTTCTCCTGGTGGATTACCGTCCGGAATCACAGAGGAAGAATATTTGTCTGGAAAGCTTTCTGTTTTAAGAAATAGAAATCTTGCCAATGTATTTTATAGATTAGGATTCGTAGAGATATTTGGAACGGGAATTACAAGAATAAAACAACTCTATGCGGAAGCTTTGATAAAACCGGATTTTGAAGTTTCGGAAAATGCTATAAAAATTGTGCTTCCGATATTTGAAAAAAATGCTGATCTGACACAAGATGAAATTGTAGTTTATAAGCTTTTGAGCAAGACGATGCTGAAGCCGATCAGCGAAGTTGCACCGTATGTACCTTTTGGTAAATCAAAGACAACAAAGCTACTGAAAGAAATGTGTCAAAAAGGTGTGATCACAGTGGAAGGAAAAGGCAAGGGTACAAAATATATTATTAGTTAAGACATGGGTTCCTGAAACAGTGTTTCGGAAATTCAAAGAAAGCAACAGGTAGTAACAACTTGCTCAATCTTGCTCTGATTTGCCACAATCTGTAATTTCAGAGCATATAACCATAATCCCCGAAATCCCTCACAAAACAGGGCATTCTGGGGCAATTCAAGGAGAAATAAAACAATGATAAAAATACTATTCATCTGCCTCGGCAGGATTTACCGGGCATGATGAAACGTCTCAAATCGTCTCATAACCCTCGATTTTAAGCGTTTTTTGTGTTTCGATCTCAAATTTACCAAAGATTTACCAATATTTCTGGAGAGTCAGACTTGCAAAAAATGGGCCAGAATGAGGAGATTAAAAATATGAGCGAATTGAAACCAAGAATAACGGAAAACGGAATTGATTATATCCTTGTCG
>ERZ1106969.544-NODE-544-length-38150-cov-7.361019_pt1 | contig 38150 bp, 37 predicted proteins | sample MGYA00403685_ERZ1106969 | MGnify/ENA primary metagenome ERZ1106969 (study PRJEB35170, sample SAMEA104062416) | human gut metagenome | biome: human gut; feature: human-associated habitat; material: faeces | place: Denmark | collected 2012-05-18 ... | reverse complement strand
GCAAGATGTTTATCAAAGAAATTTTTGAGGGGAAATCACCGGATGAATTTGATGAAGAGACATTGACTACGATCAATAAGTTCTTTGAGAACAGTCTCAATGTATCAGAGACGTCCAGACAGCTTTATATTCACAGAAATACACTTGTATACAGACTGGATAAGCTGCAGAAAAGCACCGGGCTGGATCTGCGTGTATTCGAAGATGCGATCACATTTAAGATTGCATTGATGGTCGTAAAATATATGAAATATATGGAGACACTGGAATATTAAGCGGCGGGCGGACTAGCGTCCGATAATGTATACCCATCCGGGCATCCCGTAATGAATGCCTGCGGCGGGCGGACTGACGTCCGATAATGTATCAATAATCAGGAGGAGTAGGATGATTGAATTAAGAGATGTAACGAAGGAGTATTCCAAAGGGAATGCTGCGTTGAACGGTGTGTCTGTTAAGATCGAACAGGGAGAGTTCGTCTTTATCGTAGGAGACAGTGGTTCTGGAAAATCCACACTGATCCGTCTGATCATGAAGGAACTGGAGCCGACAGAAGGCACGATCATTGTAAACGGGCAGAATTTGAAGCGGATGAAACATCGTAACATTGCAAAATACAGAAGAGGGATCGGAGTTGTTTTTCAGGATTTCCGTTTATTAAAAGACCGTAATATTTATGAAAATATTGCATTTGCACTTCGTGTGACAGAGACACCGACAAGAGTGATCAAACGAAAAGTGCCGGCGGCGCTTTCTCTTGTGGGACTGGCACAAAAATATAAAGCATTTCCAAAGGAGCTTTCCGGTGGAGAACAGCAGAGAGTAGCGATTGCCAGAGCAATCGTGAATGAGCCTGCAATTTTGTTGGCCGACGAGCCGACCGGTAACCTGGATCCTACCAATTCGTGGGAGATCATGAGTCTTTTGAAGGAGGCCAATGACAGAGGTACAACTGTGCTTGTTGTAACGCACAACCAGGAGATCGTAAACGAGATGAACGAACGAGTAATTACGATGAAGCAAGGCGTGATCGTCAGTGATGAACAAAAAGGTGGGTATATAGATGAGGATTAGTACTTTAGGATACGTAGGAAAACAGGGAGTTAAGAATATCGGGAGAAATAAAATGTTCTCTCTCGCATCCATTGCGACTATGTCAGCGTGTATTTTTCTGTTTGGTCTGTTCTTTTCGATCGTGCTGAATTTGCAGCATTTTGTGAAGACTGCAGAAGAGGGAGTGGCGATTACGGTATTCTTTGATGAAGATGCGACAGACAGTCAAATCGAAAATATTGGAGATGAGCTCAGAAGCAGGGAAGACGTTCTCAAAGTAGAATTTGTTTCAGAAGACGATGCATGGGACAGCTTTAAAGAAGAGTATTTTGGAGATAATCCAGAGTTGGCAGAAGGATTTCGTGATGATAATCCGCTTGCGGGATCAAGCAGTTATGCGGTATACATGAAACCACAGGAAGACAGCAGCGACAGCAGTATGATTTCAAAAAGCAAGTCTCTTTCTACAACTCAGAAGGAACTGGTAAAGTTTGCACAGGGACTGGATGGAGTCAGAAAAGTAAATAAGTCAGATGTTGTGGCGAATACACTTTCCAGTGTCAATGTGTTGGTTGGATACGTGTCTGTTGCGATCATTCTGATCCTGTTTGGAGTTTCAATTTTCCTGATCAGCAATACGGTAACAATGGGTATCACGGTTCGTAAAGAAGAAATTGCAATCATGAAATACATCGGTGCAAAAGACTTTGTCGTACGTTCCCCGTTCGTGTTGGAAGGTCTGATCATCGGAATTGTCGGAGCAGTACTTCCGCTTGCTTTGTTATATGCACTTTATGGAAAAGCAGTGGGATATGTGATGACGAAGTTTAGTATCTTGAAAAATATTGTAGCTTTCCTGCCGGTAGGTGATGTGTATCGTTACCTGCTTCCAATCGGACTTCTGCTTGGAGTCGGCATCGGATTTTTGGGAAGTTTCTTTACAGTACGCAAGCATTTGAAAGTATAGGTGAGTACATGAAAGAACGCATGAAAAGAGTGACGGCTTTGTGTCTGACAGCAGTGCTTTCTGCCGGAATGGTACTTCCGGTACATGCCGAGACGGTACAGGATGCACAGAAAGCGGTAGACCAGCTGCAGCAGCAGAAAGACAGTGTGCAGGCAGAAAAGACATCAGTTGAAGCAGAACTGAAAAAGATTGCGGAAGAGATGGAAAAAACACAGTCCAAGCTGGATGCAAAACAAGCCGAGATTACAAAGGCGGAAGAAGATCTGGTACAGGCAAAAGTAGAAGAAAACTCGCAGTATCAGAGTATGAAGATCCGCATCAAATACATGTATGAGAATGGAAATATGGAGTTTATTGAGGTTCTTGCGGAGAGTGAGAATATCAGTGATTTTTTGAATAAAACAGAGTATATTTCCAAATTATCGGAATATGATAGAGAAAAACTGAAAGAATTTCAGAAGACTGTAAAGGCAGTAGAAGAGCAGGAGGCAGCTCTGCAAAAAGAGTATGCAGAATTGAATACCCTTCAGACCAATCTTGTCAATCAGCAGGCGCAGGCACAGAACCTCCTGAAAGAAAAAGACATTCAGCTGGCAGATTTGGGAAGTCAGCTTGGAAGTAAGATGGAGACCCTTCAGAAGCTGGTACAGGAAGAAAAGAGACGTCAGGAAGAGGCGGCAGAGGCTGCAAGACAGCAGCAGCTTCAGCAACAGCAAAATCAGAACAACTCCACGAATGCAGGAGGAAGTTCCGGTGGTTCCGCAGTGACACCTCCGTCATCCGGAAATGTATCCAGCGGGAATGGATATTTCACACACCCATGTCCGGGAATGAGTTATCAGTCCAGTTATTTTGGAGAAATCCGAGAATTTGAAGTGGGTGGACATAAGGGAAATGATTATGCGGCTCCTACAGGAACTCCTACATATGCAGCGGCAGCCGGACGCGTGATCATCGCCGGCTACAGTAGCAGTGCCGGCAACTGGGTAGTCATTGACCACGGAAATGGTCTGGTGACCAAGTATATGCACCACAGCAGCATCTGTGTGAGTGCGGGACAGTATGTGCAGCGAGGACAGCAGATTGGTGCAGTTGGTTCTACAGGACAGTCTACGGGGCCACATCTGCATTTCCAGGTAGAATTGAATGGAGTTGCAGTCAGCCCAGATCAGTATTTCTAAATTGCTGAAAGTTGGTAGCAGAGTATGAACAGACATCGAAGTTTTATAAAAGGGGCGCTTACAGGCGCCCTTCTTATGTTCCTGGCAGTTGGTTTTTACACAAAATTGCCGGAATTTACAGGATTGTTTTTATCAGATGAGACGGTGACAGCGAAGCAGGAACAGGCAGAGAAAAAGACAAAAGCAAAATTTAAAAACATCCAGAAAATGATTGATACGTATTATCTCTATAGTGATGAGGTAAAAGAAGAAGCGTTGGAAGAGGCTGTGTATGACGGTTTTCTGAGTGCACTTAATGACCCGTATACAGTGTATTATAATGAAGAAGAGACAAAAGAAATCCGGGAAAGCACTACAGGGGAATATTTTGGAATCGGAGCCGGGATGACACAGAATCTGCAGACCGGAGAGATTACGGTTACGAATGTGTATAAAGACAGTCCTGCAGAAGAAGCGGGACTCCTTACCGGAGATGTTTTGTATCAGGTGGATGATCACAAGATACAGGATCAGGATTTGTCAGAAATCGTATCCTGGATCAAAGGAGAAGAAGGATCAGAAGTAGAACTTTACGTTTATCGTGGAGAAGAGCGCAAATTGCATACTCTGACGGCTGTCAGGGCAAAGATTCAGACACAGACAGTGGAGTATGAGCAAAAAGAAGAAAATATTGGCTATATCAGGATACAGGAATTTGAAAATGTGACTTATGAACAGTTTAAATCTGCGTTGGAAACGTTGGAAAGTCAGGGAATGCAGGGACTTGTGATCGATCTTCGCAATAACCCGGGAGGCAATCTGGATACCGTTGTTGAAATGCTCAGACAGATCCTTCCGGAAGGAAGAATTGTTTCCATAAAAGACAAATACGGAAAGGAAGATGTATACGACTGTGATGGAAAGCATGAATTCCGGAAGCCACTAGCGGTGCTGGTAAATGGAGCAAGTGCAAGTGCAGCAGAAATTTTTGCAGGTGCAGTGAAAGATCATGGGCTTGGAACTCTTGTGGGAACGACAACGTATGGAAAAGGAATTGTACAGGACTTATTCAGTTTTGATGATGACACGATGCTGAAGGTTACAACAGCAGAGTATTTTACACCGAGTGGTGAGAATATCCACAAAAAGGGAATTCGGCCGGATGTGGAAATTGAATATGTATATGATGAAGAAAATCCGTCATATGATAACCAACTCCAAAAAGCACTGGAAATTGTAAAAAGCAAATAGAAACGAAAAACAGGAATGACCATGTGAGCATATCAGACCATGGGATTTCCTGTTTTTGCTTTGACAGGCAAAAGGTCTCTTGTTATAATAAAAATTATAAAATAATTGATGAATGGATTTCCTGATTCATTTTTAGCAGAGTACGAAGAAGGTGGAGAAGGCAGAATCGAGGCGATTTCGTTTGCGCCGAATGAACTGGAAATCAGTTATGCGAATGTGCCGATTCCAAAAGGGACAGTGATACAGACGACAGGGGCGACTGTTACGCTTGAACCAAGTATGACCATTGGATCTACAGATTATGGGGAAATTTACAGAGAATAGACAAAAGAGAAAACAGAGAAAGAGAGGAAAGGGGAAATGCTCAGACTGCACATACAGACAATTCTGCGGGCGGTGTTTGTAGTCTTTCTATCGCTGATGTATTTTCAGCATATCCGGGAAAAGGTCTTCCGGGTGGTTTCAAACAGTGAAAATGTACGGGAAAGGAAAAAAGTCGCTGCAAGGGAGGACAGGATTGTATTTATCGTGCTTGCAGCGGCATGGATTACCTTCGTTATACCGGCTTTGCTGGACTTTCCGCGTATTGTGGATGAGAGATACGAAGTAGTAACAGGTATCGTGACAGGAGAGGATATCAAAAATCCGGAGAAACAGAAGATTCGGGATATTGCAGTTCAGGATCATTATACAGGGCGTGAAGTGTGTGTACACGTTGTAGAAGAAGCAGTGCCGCGGTATTCGGTGATCGAAGTGAAATATCTGCCGCATACGAACAATGGAAAGGTGCTTTTTATCAAGCAAAATGCAGTCGAAGGAGAACTGGTGGTGTCATCTCTGGTAAAGAAACACCGGATTTTTATGGATTTGGTAATGCTTGCAGTGGCAGGAGTAGGTATTTTTGAAATGTGGATCCTGATTCGGATGAAAAATGCAGAGCATGATCAGACTCTGCATTCCAGGATATAATCATCCATGACATATCCATTCCCAATACCCGCTACCTGAGAACGGATTGTTTTAAAACCAAGATGGTGGTAGACTGCAAGTGTGTTGGCGTTATATTTGTTGCATGTAAGCCAGATGGAGGTAAGACCGCGTTTTTGACAGAGTGTTTTTAAAGATTGCAGAGTTTTCGTAGAGAGGTGTCGGTTTCGCGCCTCTTTTTTAATATAGAGCTTGCTTAGAAACAGTTTGTTCTCTTCGGGATGGACTCCGCAATACCCGCAGAATTCTGCATTGTCAAAAATCTGAAAATATTCATACCCGGATTCGATCTGTGATTTCAGTGCAGAAAAAGACTGGAACTTTTCCAACATGTACTCGACTTGTGGTACGCCGATGATAGGAGTGAAGTGTTCGTGCCAGATCACAGAAGCAAGGTCAGCAATCTCCTGAAGCTGTTGATCTGTATGGACCGGGTTCAGTAAAAATGTATCTTTCATTTTGAAAACCTCCTTTGAAATCATAAATAAGTGGATATAACAGATTATACACCTGGCCAGAACATTTGACATCTGTTTCTTTTTATAAAAAGTTTATAGAGTTCATAATTTTATTAGCACTCAACTGAAAAGAGTGCTAATTTTATGTTGACTTTTAAAACCTGGTGTACTAAAATACTCCATAGACAAGTGAAAATCCGAAGATGGATGATTTCAAAAGAAAGAGGAGTGTTTAGATATGGGAACAAAAAAAGGTAATTTATCTATCGACAGCGAGAATATATTTCCGATCATTAAAAAGTGGGTATATTCCGATCATGACATTTTCATGCGTGAATTGGTGTCCAATGGATGTGATGCGATCACAAAATATAAAAAGCTGGATATGATGGGTGAGTGCGAGCTTCCCGATGATTATAAGGGTAAGATCCAGGTGATCGTCAATCCGGAAGAGAAGACGTTGAAATTTATCGATAATGGTATCGGTATGACAGCAGAAGAAGTAGAAGAGTATATTACACAGATCGCATTTTCCGGTGCGACCCAGTTTTTGGAAAAATATAAAGATAAGACGACAGAAGATGAGATGATCGGTCACTTTGGTCTGGGCTTCTATTCCGCATTTATGGTAGCAGATGAAGTGCATATTGATACATTGTCTTATAAAGAAGGAGCAGCTTCAGTACACTGGGTAAGTGAAGGCGGCACAGAGTATGAGATGCAGGAAGGCAATCGTACAGAAGTAGGAACAGAGATCACATTGTATCTGAATGAGGACAGCCTTGCATTTGCAAATGAATATCGTGCAAGAGAAGTACTGGAAAAATACTGTTCTTTCATGCCGGTAGAGATTTTCCTTTCCAAAGCGAATGCGGAGCCGGAGTATGAGACGATCGATGAGGCAGATGTTCTGGATACGGATGAAGTGGTAGAGCATATCACAGAAGAACCAAAAGAAGGCGAAGAAGGCGAGACAAAGCACAAAGCAAAAATTGTAAAACGTCCGGTCTCTTTGAGTGACATTCATCCGCTCTGGACAAAGAATCCAAGTGAATGTTCAAAAGAGGATTACATCGAGTTTTACAGAAAAGTATTTATGGATTATAAAGAACCACTGTTCTGGATCCACTTGAATATGGACTATCCGTTCAATCTGAAAGGAATTTTATATTTCCCGAAGATCAACACAGAATATGATTCGATCGAAGGAAAGATCAAGCTGTATAACAACCAGGTATTTATTGCAGACAACATCAAGGAAGTGATTCCGGAATTTTTGATGGTATTAAAAGGAGTGATCGACTGTCCGGATCTGCCGTTGAATGTATCGAGAAGTGCACTGCAGAATGATGGATTTGTGACAAAGGTTGCAGATTACATTTCCAAGAAAGTGGCAGATAAACTGAATGGCATGTTCAAGACTGACAGAGAAAACTACGAGAAATACTGGGATGATATCAGCCCGTTCATTAAATTTGGATGTCTGAAAGACGAGAAATTTGGAGAAAAAGTGAAAGATTCTATGCTGTTTAAGAATCTGGAACACAAATATCTCACATTGGAAGACTGCATCAAGGCAAACGGCGGAGAGGTACAAGAAGAGGCAAAGACAGAAGAGACAACGGATTCTGAGGAGCCGAAAGAGACACCGAAGACAAACATTTTCTATGTCACGAATGAGCAGCAGCAAAGCCAGTATATCAATATGTTCAAAGAACAGGGACAGGATGCAGTGATCCTGACACATAACATTGATTCTGCGTTTATCACATATCTGGAGCAGAAGCATGACAATATAAAATTCCAGCGGATCGATGCAGATGTCCATGAATCCCTGAAAGCAGAAGTGGAGGAGGAAGAAAAAGAAGCATTCCAGAAGAATGCGGACAGTCTGACAGAAATCTTCAGAAAAGTGCTGAATAATGAGAAACTGGATGTCAAAGTAGAAAAATTAAAAGATGAGAATATTGCTTCCATGGCTGTGTTGTCTGAAGAGTCCAGACGTATGGAAGAGATGATGAAGATGTATGGAATGGGTGGTATGGATACCGGTATGTTTGGCGGACAGGCTTCCCTGATCCTGAATGCAAAACATCCACTGGTGAAGTATGTGGTAGAACACAAAGAAGGCGAAAATGTAGAACTGATCTGCAAGCAGCTCTATGATCTGGCACTGCTTGCCCACAAACCATTGAGTCCACAAGAGATGACAGCATTTGTACAGAGAAGCAATCAGATTATGATGCTTTTGACGAAATAGAATAAAAAGGAAAAGACCCTGCGGATTTCAGTGGATCCGTCAGGGTCTTTGTAATCTTAAGAAAAAATTTCATTATTTTTAAGAGGAAATCTCTCCTCTGTCCTGTATAATAAAATATGTCAGGTTAAAATTTCAAAATCAATTCCTTTTTTCTGGAAAAATTTTTGTACCATCTCATCCCAGGCATGTTCCAGAGATTTGTCCATGGAAAATGACTTGAAAGAGGTGCCGGTGACACATTGAAGTCCGGTGGAATCATATCGAAGATTCAGATAGAGTCCCTGGATGTCGTCTGTATTGAGTCCAAGTTCATGTTGTTCGATGAGGCGGGCAATATTTTTCGGGGAAAGGCTGAATACAAAACGGAATCCGAGCGGCGTTTTCTTCCCCTTGATCAGAGAAAAGCAATATTCGCGCAGCTGTTTCCAATAAGCGTATTCAGGGAGAGGCCCCATTTGTTCCAACTCTTCCGAAGTATAAAAATTTTTTTGGATAAAACCGTCGATTTTAAATGTATTAAATGTCGTGATCTCACCTTCGATCAACAGAAATGAATCAAAAGTTTCTGCCAGAAGAAGGTGTGACATACATGATTTGACAGGTGTCAGTTTGAATGCGATCATAAGGATAGCCTCCTAAAATAAAAGTACAAATATTTATCCATTTATCATACCATAAAAAAGAAAAAAAGCCCAGACAAAGAGGTTGATTGTAAAGGGATTTTATAGTATCCTGTTATAGACTAAGCAGTCAAGAAAGGACGCTGTCATGAAGAAAGAAGAGAAGACAAAACAGACTTGTGAAAAAATCATATATGCCGCTACGATTGAGTTTGGAAGCAAACCTTATGATGCAGTTTCGCTCAATGCAATATGCAATAAATATCACATTGCAAAAGGATTGATTTATCATAATTTTAAGAATAAAGATGAATTGTATTTATGCTGCGTCGGGCAAAGTTTTGAGAGATTGATGGCATATTTGGAAAAAGTAGAGATTGAGGCAAGTACAGCAAGTGTGGAGATCAGAAACTTTCTGGAAAGAAGAGAAGCTTTTTTCGAAAAAAATCCGTATGATCGAAATATTTTCTTTAATGTGATGCTATATCCGGCAGAACATTTGAGAGAAAAGCTGTTGAATGTGACAGCGGGATATGACGCGTACATAAGAAAGGAATATCATCAGCGGCTTTCTAAGATTCGTTTAAGAGATGGAATCAGTATGGAGATGGCAGAGGAATATTTGTGTTTATTTCAAAATATGTACAATGGATATTATCAGAATAAAATCTCCTGGATGGGCAATTCTCCAGAATTGATAAGAGAACATGATTTGAAAATTTCAGAGTTGCTGGATATTATTTTATATGGGATTAGTACAGAAGAAAAGGTGAAGAAAAATGGAAGAAATGACATTTGATGAATTGGTAAAATTAAAAGAGTTGGGGGGAATCCTGGAATCGGCAGTGCCATTTCAGAAATTGATCATGCAGTATCAATGTGCGCTGTTGGAAGTGAAGACAAAATTTGAAGTGTTGAATCATGAGTTGTCAATTCATTCAGATCAGAATCCGATTTTATCCATTGAGAGCAGGATAAAAAGACCTGTGAGTATTTTGGAAAAAATGAAGAGAAAAAACATTGAGATCACGGTACAGAATATAGAAGACAACTTGTATGACATTGCAGGAATCCGGATCATTTGTTGTTTCCCAAAAGATATTTATACACTTGCAGAGAAAATCTGCAGACAGGATGATATCCGCCTTATTGAAGAGAAAGACTATATCAGAAATCCAAAACCAAACGGGTACAGAAGTCTACATTTGATCCTGGAAGTACCTGTATTTTTTATGAATGAGAAAAAGCCGATGAAGGTAGAAGTGCAGATGCGGACGATTGCAATGGACTTCTGGGCAAGTATAGAACATAAGCTGTATTACAAAAAAAAGACGGATGAATTTCCGGATTCAGTATCAGAAGATCTTGGAACCTGTGCAGAACAGCTTCATGAGATTGATATGAAAATGCAGGAGATCAGTGAGCGGATCTGCCATAGGGAGGGGGATTGTCAGCAGCGTATAAAAACTGCGGAAACATCCGAAGGGAACGTTGACTTTTAAGCAGGGAAAACGTATTATAAAATAGGTAACAAGGTAAGGATAAGGGGATAAAAGATACGAATGAAGAGACAGAAAAAGAAATTTTTGATCATAGTATTTGGGGGATTTCTGGTTGTCGCCGCAGTGATTTTGATCGCAAAGGGAATTCATTATTTTTCAGGTGAAAAAGTAGATACAAAAGAGGGAGTTGCGATCATAAAGGCAGCAGAAGAAGAAAATGTAAAAGATATTGAAAAGAAGATCAGTAAGTTGGAAATGAAAGATAAATTGCAGGCAGGAGAAACGGCAAACGGGAATGTTAATTATAAAAGTTTATTTTCCAGCGCAGTCGTGATGGGAGATTCCATTTCCGAAGGCTTTGTAGAATATGATCTTTTGAATGCTTCCAGTGTGGTTGCCAAGATCGGGGTTGAGCTGTATGAACTGGAAGATCAGATTCAGACAGCAGTCAATATTGCGCCGCAGATGGTTTTTCTGTCATATGGAATGAATGATCTGGTGGCAACTAACGGGGATACAGATAGATTTATACAACAGTACAGCGCAGTCGTTGATCAGCTTCGCAAAAAGTTGCCGGATGCGACGCTGTATGTGAATTCGATTTTTCCGGTCAGTGCTGCAAAACAGGCAGAGGATCCGTTGTTCCAGAAGATTCCGGAATACAATGCCGCACTTCAGAAAATGTGTGATGAAAAGCAATTGGCATTTTTGGACAATACAGGACTGGTGTCAGAAACTTATTACGAAGAGGATGGGATTCACTTCAAAGCAGAGTTTTATCCAATCTGGCTGAGACGCATGGCGGAGGGAGCAGCTTTATGATCGATAAAATAAAAAAACTTGGAAAAACAACATGGATCAAATACGCACTGGGAGCTGCGATTGTTGTGTATGTGGCAATACTTTTAATTTTTACAAGCGGAAGTACCAAAAGTTTTTCAGCTGTAGCAAAAAAAGTAGAGGCGTCTCTGGATACGGAGCATATGAAAAAGGCAGGAGTGCAGGGTCTGAAGAGATATTATGGTCTCAACAGTGCAGATTATGACGGTGTGATGCTCTATACAGCAGAATCCAGTATGTCTGCGCAGGAGATTTTACTGGTAAAGGCAAAGTCAAATGAACAGGCGGAGGAAGTGAAAGCAGCTGTGGAACAGCGCCGTGCAAATAGGAAAAATGATTTTGAGGGGTATGCACCAAAAGAAGTGCAGCTTTTAGAAGAAGCTCAGATTTCTGTCAGGGGGAAATTTGTATTTTATGCAGTTTCGCCAAAAGCAGAGACTTATAAATCTGTCTTTTCAAAAAGTTTATAGAAGCGTAGGGGGAATCAAGGATGCTGTTTAGCAGTATAACATTTTTATTTGTATTTCTGCCGATTGTATTGGCAGTATATTTTCTTGTGCCATATCGGTTTAAGAATATAGTCATGCTGATCGCAAGTCTTTTCTTTTATGCATGGGGAGAGCCGGTTTACGTCATCTTGATGATCTTATCCATTTGTCTGAATTATGTATGCGGACTGGATATTGCAGAAAAATCAGAAGATGAAAAGAAGAAGAAAAACAGCTTGATCTTTGCGGTTGTGGCAAATCTTCTGCTTCTCGGATTTTTTAAATATTATGGTTTTATGATGGAATCGGTGAATGCGGTACTTCCGTTTGAAATTCCATACAGAGAGCTACCGCTTCCGATTGGAATTTCTTTTTATACATTTCAGGCACTTTCCTATATCATTGATGTTTATCGGGGCGAAGTAAGACCACAGAAAAAATTACTGTATTTTGCACTTTATATTTCGATGTTTCCGCAGTTGATCGCAGGTCCGATCGTGCGGTATGTAGATATTGAAGAACAGCTGGATCACAGAACAATGAATCTGACCAAGTTTGGACAGGGAGCGATGTTTTTTATGCGGGGACTTGCAAAAAAAGTCATCCTTGCCAATACAACCGGGGCAGTTTTTGAACAGATTGCAGCCATGCATCTGGGGAGTTATTCTGTGATGACCGCATGGATTGGGTGCATTTCTTATGCATTTCAGATATACTTTGATTTTGGCGGTTATTCAGATATGGCGATCGGGCTTGGGAAAATGTTTGGTTTTGAATTTCTGGAGAATTTCCATTATCCGTATGTGGCAGCCAGTGTGACAGAGTTCTGGAGAAGATGGCACATTTCTTTGAGCACGTGGTTCCGTGAGTATGTGTATATTCCTTTGGGAGGAAACAGAAAAGGGGATTCCAGAACGATTTTGAATCTTTTGATCGTTTGGATGCTGACAGGATTATGGCATGGCGCAGCATGGAATTTTCTGGCCTGGGGATTCTATTACGGAATCATCCTGATTCTGGAAAAATTTGTGTGGGGACGGTATGTTGAAAAATGGCCGAATGCAGTACGACATATTTATGCAATGGTACTGGTGCTGATCGGCTGGGTACTATTCTTCAGCCCATCTCTTGGTTATGCTTTAAAATATGTAGGTGTGATGTTTGGAATTGGTGCCAGTGGATTTATGGATCAGTTGGGATGGTTTTATATTCTTTCCAACTGGTTGATCTATCTGCTTGCAGTGCTGGGATCTTCCCCGGCAGGATACAAATTGATGCGAAACATCCAGAGAACTCCAGGCAGCAGGATAGGAAAATATACTGTGACGGGCGTGATGTATGTTGTGATGTTTGCACTTTCACTGGCATTTCTGGTGACGCAGTCATTCAATCCGTTTTTATACTTTAGATTTTAGGTGATTATATGTCAGAAAGAAGAAAAACAAGGAAAAGAAGAATCGAAGCAGTGATCGGAACAGGATTTCTGATTTGCATATTGGGAATCGGGCTTCTCAATCTGATCATTCCGTCCAAGAAAATTTCAGAAGAGGAAAATCGGGGACTGCAGCAGAAGCCGGAGTTCTCCGTCAGTTCGGTTACTTCAGGAAGCTATATGGATCAGTATGAAAAATATCAGGCTGATCAGTTCGTAGGAAGAAATGCCTGGAGAAGCCTGAAAGTAGGATTTTCAAGGCTGGCGGGAAGTAAAGAAGAAAATGGTGTTTTTATTGGAAAAAAGGGACAACTGCTGGAAGATATTTCAGTTCCAAACCAGGACGTGCTAAAAGACAATTTAAAAGCAATCCAAAATCTCAGCGAAACATACCCGGACATTCCGGTAAATATGATCTTAGTGCCGGATGCAGCATATGTATTGGAAGACAGAATGCCATTTACGGCGGCAGTTGCTGATCAGGGTCAGTATATTGCACAGGTAAAAAAGGAACTTGGGGACAGTGTGCAGTGGATTGATGCTGTGAAACCTCTGACGAGGCACAGTGATGAGAAGATTTATTATAAAACAGATCACCACTGGACGGCAAAAGGGGCGTATTATGTCTTTCAGGAATCCGTCAAAACATTGGAACTGGATAAAAAAATGGCCGGGGGATATGTCTCTTATCCGATCACAACAGAGTTCAACGGTGCTTTGGCATCAAAGAGTGGATGTCATCTGAAAGAAAAGGAACAGATTGACATCTATGTGCCCAAGGCAGAAGACAATGATGTTGTGGTCAATTATGTAGATGAACAGAAAAAGACGACATCTTTGTATGATTCCTCCAAGCTGAAAGAACGTGATAAATATGCAGTCTATCTGGGTGGTAATTTTTCTGTTGTAGATATTCGCACAGTGTCTGAAAGCAATCGGAGACTGCTTCTGTTTAAAGATTCCTATGCGAATTCATTTGTTCCATTTTTGACACCGTATTTTCGCGAGATTGTAATGGTAGATCCAAGGTATTATTCCGGTACGATCGGGGATATTATGGATACATATGAGATTACGGATACATTATTTTTATACAGCGCCAATATATTTTTGCAGGATAATAACATAAGTGGGGTATTAAGCAGTGAATAATCGGATCTTTCAGGAATATCAGAAGACAAAAGAGGAAATTCGTCTGAATAAATATTTAAGCGAAGCTGGAGTGTGTTCCCGCAGGGAAGCAGACAGACTGATCGAGAGTGGCCGTGTGACTGTGGATGGAAAAAGGGCGCAGACCGGAATGAAGATCATTCCGGGACAAGTAGTCAAAGTGGGGAAAAAGATCGTCTCCAAACAGGATGAAATGGTTGTGCTGGCTGTAAACAAGCCGGCAGGAATCGTCTGTACAGAAGAACGCAGAGAACGAAACAGTATTGTACGTTTTTTGAATTACCCGATCCGGATCACGTATGTAGGCCGCCTGGATAAGGACTCAAAAGGGCTCCTTTTGATGACAAATAATGGTGATATCATCAATAAGATGATGCGTGCTGGAAACCGGCATGAGAAAGAATATAAAGTGACGGTAGACAAAGAGATCACAAAAGAATTTCTGGAGAAAATGGCATCTGGCGTCCCGATTTTGGATACGGTAACACGTCCGTGTAAAATAGAAAAAATCGGAAAATATACATTTTCCATTGTTCTGACACAAGGGCTGAATCGGCAGATCCGAAGGATGTGCGAAGCACTTGGATATCAGGTGAAGGAGCTGATCCGGGTTCGGATCATGAACATTCATCTGGGGCATCTGAAAGAAGGGGAATACAGAAAGCTGACGGATGCAGAGTTGAATGAATTGTATGATCAGATCAAGAATTCCTCCAATGAGACGGTAATATAAAGGTAAAGGAACTCAAAATATGGAAGCAAAAAAGAAAAGAATGCAGGAACTCGTAGAGCTTTTGAACCGTGCCAGACGTGCATATGAACAAGAAGACATGGAGATCATGAGCAATTACGAGTATGACAGATTATATGAAGAACTGGAAGGACTGGAGCGGGAGCTGGGAACGACTCTTGCATCCAGTCCTACGGTTAATGTGGGATATGAGGTACTCAGTGAGCTGCCGAAAGAACGGCATGAAAAACCGATGCTTTCCCTGGATAAGACAAAAGATGTAGAACAACTGAAATCGTTTTTAGGGGGACAAAAGGCAGTGATCTCCTGGAAAATGGATGGACTGACAATTGTTCTGACTTATCGGGACGGTCAGCTTCAAAAAGCGGTTACAAGAGGAAACGGAGAAGTCGGAGAAGTGATCACCAACAATGCAAAGGTGTTTCGGAATCTTCCGCTTCATATTTCCTATCAGGGAGAGCTGATCCTGCGCGGAGAGGCAGTGATCGGCTACCAAGATTTTGAGCGCATCAACGAGCAGATTGAAGATGTGGATGCCAGATATAAAAATCCACGGAATCTGTGCAGTGGTTCTGTGCGTCAGCTGAATAATGAGATCACAGCAGGAAGAAATGTGAAGTTTTTTGCATTTACACTAGTAAAAGCAGATGGGGTGGAGTTTCATAATTCCAGAATGTGCCAGCTGCAATGGCTGGAAAAACAGGGATTTGAGGTAGTGGAACATCATTTGACTGACCGTGCATCTGTGGAAGGAGAAGTTACATGGTTCTCCGAACAGATTGTGAACAATGATTTTCCGTCAGATGGCCTGGTGCTGGTATATGATGATATTGCTTATGGGCAGTCCCTTGGAACAACTGCAAAGTTTCCGCGTGATTCGTATGCGTTCAAATGGGCAGATGAGGTTCGAGAGACGACACTTCTGGAAATTGAGTGGAGTCCGTCAAGAACAGGGCTGATCAATCCGGTTGCTATTTTTAAGCCGGTGGAGTTGGAAGGAACCACGGTAAGCAGGGCAAGTGTGCACAATATCAGTATTATGGAAGAGCTTGCGCTGGGAGTGGGCGATCAGATCCAGGTATATAAGGCGAATATGATCATTCCGCAGATCGCAGAGAATCTGACAAGAAGTGGTGTGAAAGATATTCCAAAAGTTTGTCCGGTATGCGGCGGAGTAACAAAAATCAAGATGGAAAATGAAACAAAGACATTGTATTGTACGAATCCGGACTGTCAGGCAAAGCATCTGAAATCATTTGCGCTGTTTGTTAGCAGAGATGCCATGAATATTGAAGGACTTTCAGAGGCAACTTTGGAAAAATTTATCGGAGAAGGATTTATTCGTGATTTCACGGATATCTATCATCTGGACAGATATGAGGAAACGATCAAAACATTGGAGGGATTTGGGGAAAAATCCTATACAAAACTGATCACCAGTGTGGAAAACTCAAGAAATACAACCATGCCGAAATTGATTTACAGTCTTGGAATCTCGAATATTGGCCTGTCCAATGCAAAAATGATCTGTCGGGCATTTGAAAATGATCCGGAGAAAATGATGCGGGCAACCGTAGAGGAACTGACAGATATCCAGGGAGTGGGCGAAGTGATCGCCAGAACATTTGTGGACTACTTTGCAAAGGAAGCACACAGAGATCTTCTCAAACGACTGCTGGAAGAAGTGCAGATCCAGCCAGAAGAAGGAACTTGGACGGCACAGATTTTTGAATCCATGAATTTTGTGATCACCGGAAGTGTGGAACATTTTGCAAATCGGCGGGAAGTAAAAGAAATAATCGAAGCCAGAGGCGGAAAAGTGACAGGAAGTGTGACTGGGAAAACAAATTATTTGATCAACAATGATGTGGACTCCACTTCTTCCAAGAATAAAAAGGCGAGAGAGCTTGGAATTCCAATTATTTCAGAGGTACAGTTTCTGGAAATGCTGGAAACAGGCGCGGTTTAGAAAAAGTTAATTTGTAACTGCAGGCGTTCTGTATTATAATGTGGACATACCCTCGGTGAATGTACAAAGGGAAAGTGAACTGGAAAGAAGGAAAAAGACATGTCAGATAACGATTTTATTATTATAGATGAAGAAAAAGAGACTCCGGCTGCTGAAGAAGTCAAAGAGACTGAGGATGCAGAGAAGAAAGAAGTATCCGGAGTATCTGCAAAAGAGAAACACGAGGATGAGTACGAAAAAATTTGTTTTATATGCCATCGGCCGGAGAGCGTGACAGGAAAGATGATCGATCTGCCGAATCATATCACAGTATGTCCGGATTGTATGCAAAAGAGCTTTGATGCGATGACCAATGGTTCCATTGATTACAGCAGGCTGATGAATATGCCGGGAGTACAGTTTTTGAATCTGTCGGATTTGGAAAATATGGCGCCTCCGAAGGCACAGAAGATCAAGAAGAAAAAAGAAAAGCCAAAAGAGTTCCACAAGCTGGATATTAAAAATATTCCGGCTCCGCATAAGATCAAAGGCAAGCTGGATGAGTATGTTGTAGGACAGGAGTATGCAAAGAAGGCAATGGCAGTTGCCGTTTACAATCATTACAAGAGAGTTGCAACGGATTCCATGGATGATATTGAGATCGAGAAGTCCAATATGCTGATGATCGGACCGACCGGAAGTGGTAAGACTTATCTTGTCAAGACGCTGGCGAAACTTCTGGATGTGCCGCTTGCAATTACAGATGCCACATCTCTGACAGAAGCAGGATATATAGGCGATGATATTGAAAGCGTGGTATCCAAACTTCTGGCGGCTGCGGATAACGATGTAGAGAAGGCGGAACAGGGCATCATATTTATAGATGAGATCGATAAGATTGCGAAAAAGAGAAATTCCAGTCAGAGAGATGTGAGTGGAGAGTCTGTACAGCAGGGATTGCTGAAACTGCTGGAAGGCAGTGAGGTAGAGGTCCCGGTAGGTGCGAACAGTAAGAATGCGATGGTACCACTGACTACGGTGAACACAAAGAACATCCTGTTTATCTGCGGAGGCGCTTTCCCGGATTTGGAAGAAATCATCAAGGAGCGCCTGATGCACAAGACTTCGATGGGATTTAATGCAGAACTGAAAGATAAGTTTGATAAAGATAAAGATATCCTTTCCAAAGTGACAGTGGAAGATTTGCGCAATTTTGGCATGATCCCGGAATTTATCGGTCGTCTTCCGATCATCTTTACACTCAAGGGTCTGGACAAGGATATGTATGTCAAGATTTTAAAAGAACCAAAGAATGCGATTTTAAAACAGTATCAGAAGTTGCTTGCACTGGATGAAGTCAAATTGGAGTTTGACGATGGTGCACTGGAGGCAATCGCAGAAAAGGCAATGAAGAAAGAGACCGGAGCCAGAGCACTGCGTGCGATCATCGAGGAATTTATGCTGGATATTATGTATGAGATTCCAAAAGATGAGAACATTGGAGAAGTAACGATCACAAAAGCATATATCGAGGGGACAGGAGGTCCACTGATCAGTCTTCGTGGACAAGAAGTCCCGAGATTGTCATAGGAATATCTACAGGAGAGTCTGTTTTTCAGACTCTCTTTTTTGTGCGGAATTTCTTTTCAACAGTGGTCTGTGGATACGGGTGTTAAAATGTCGAAAAAGGTATCAAAAATATATTGAAAAAAAGTCATTCCGGGTGTATTCTTATAAATGTTTGACAAAAAAGGGGGCATATTATGGACTACAAGTATTTACTGGATCTAGCAATTATTTTACTTTGTACAAAAGCACTGGGGCTTTTGACAAGAAGGGTACAGATGCCGCAGGTCGTTGGCGCGCTTCTGGCCGGATTACTGTTGGGGCCTGCCGGAGTCGGCATTCTGACAGAGACATCATTTCTTCAGTCTGTAGCGGAGATTGGTGTGATCGTTTTGATGTTTTGTGCAGGTATGGAGACTGACATCAAAGAGCTTAAAGCAAGCGGAAAAGCGTCCTTTATCATTGCATTGTGTGGAGTGATCGTACCACTTGCAGGAGGATTTGCTACGGCATATTTCTTCAATCGTCCGGGAATGATTGAATCGGATGCATCAGGAAGTATTTTTTTGCAGAATATCTTTATCGGAGTGATTTTGACAGCGACGTCAGTCAGCATCACCGTAGAGACATTAAAAGAGCTTGGAAAACTCAAAACCCGTTCGGGAAATGCGATTCTTGGAGCAGCTATCATTGATGATATTCTGGGAATCGTAGCATTGACAATCGTCACAAGTATTTCAGATCCGAGTGTGAAGATTGGTATGGTCATGCTCAAGATCGTTGGATTCTTTGTATTTGCCGGAGTGGTAGGATTTATTTTCTACAAGCTGTATAAGAACTGGGTAGACAAGGCAAACAAAGAAAAACATCGTCACACTATTGTGGCATTTGTATTCTGTCTGCTGATGGCGTATATAGCGGAAGAAGTGTTTGGAGTTGCAGATATTACAGGAGCCTTTATTGCAGGTCTGATTGTTTCCAACGTACAAAGATCGACCTATCTGGAAACAAAATTTGATACGTTATCGTATTTGCTGTTGTCACCGGTATTCTTTGCAAGTATCGGTTTGAAGGTGGAACTGCCGGAGATGTCAGCGGCGATCATTGGCTTTGCAGTGATACTGACGATCGTTGCAGTACTGACCAAGGTTGTGGGCTGCGGGCTTGGAGCAAAGGTCTGCAATTATAAAAATTATCAGGCAAAGCGAATCGGTATCGGTATGATTTCGCGTGGAGAGGTTGCGCTGATTGTAGCCAGCAAAGGAGCGGCACTTGGTCTGCTCGGGTCTGCATTTTTAGGACCGATCATTATTGTGGTTGTGATCACAACGATCGTCACACCGGTTTTATTGAAAGTGGTGTTTGCACCGGGAACCGCTCCTGTGCCGGAACAGCTTGTTCCGGATTCCGAGCGCGTGAAGACGATTTATGAAACAAAAAAGAGGGAATAATTTTTCAGGGACGCATTCGCGTCCCCTTTTTGTACAGTTTTTGACAGACTTACAACTGCCGCATGGCTTCAAAAGTATTGTACAGATTCAGCTGTCCGTATCCCCATTCCCGGTTTGGATAATTTTTGTCAGGTGTTTTGGTAGCTCCAAGCATGAGAAGGCTTTTGATCAGAGATGTGTCCACCGAAGCGATTTTTTTCTGCTGCAGATGCCACTCTACAAGCAGGGCGGCTGCTCCGGCAGTAATGGCCGCAGAAGTGCTGGAACCGCTTCGGCTTTCAAAACGGCCACCCGGAAGAGCCCCGGTAATGCCGATTCCCGGGGCAGTGAAGTCAGGCTTCACTTGTTCTGTTCTTGTAAAACCACGTCCGGAAGAAAGTGCGATACTGTTGTTGGAAGAATCATAGTAGGAAACGGAAATGGGGTCTATGGAGTCGGAAGGGGCGGTCAGAGTGTAATAGGGGTTGGAGTTTAAAAAGTAAACATCTCCGCTAAGCAGGTTCTGCATCGGAAGCCATATATGGAAACGTCCGTCAATGATCTGAATTGGTTCTACGATCAGTTTCCATATTCCGGGAGCAGCATTGGAAAATCGAAAGTGGATCAGTTCTGAGGTTGTGCTTTCGACAAACAGGCGATAATCGATGTTGACAGTTGTATTTTCAAACAGAAAATGAAAGGTGGTGCTTGTTCCGGCCCGTATGGGAATGCGTGAGGTGCTCTCCCCGGAAGGTGAGATCAGACTGATGGAAAGAATATTGGGAAGTTCTGTCCAAAGCTCCATCATAAATCCGGAAGTATTTTCTCCGACCCGTATTTCCACAGTTTTGGTGTCGGAAGAGTTCATGATCTCACTGAAAAAATGGTGCCTTTGATCTGCTTCATTGCCGACGCCGATCACAGGAATCCGGTTGGACAGCAGGGTATATTGCTGTGCAGTGATGGAAAGAGGAAGAGAGCCAGAATGACCGCCCAGATTACTGCCAAGGGCAAAGCAGAAGATCAGGGGCAGTTTCATTTTCAGGGCAAGCAGGTGCAGATAGCGCATACCAAGCATAATATCTGTTTCCTGGACAGCATAAGCAGACTCCGGGATAAAATAATAATTTCGAAGGTATTGTTTTGCCTGTTTTAATTTCACAACTGCAATGACAGCTTCCGGTGCTGCTCCGATGAACTGTGCTTCCGGATTTCCAGAACCGGCAGCAATACTCGCCAGGAATGTTCCGTGTCCGTCTTCATCAACCGTTGGAACAAGAGCAAGCGGATTTTCGGTGGCAAGAGCGGCATTGATCATATCGCCTGTGTAGTGGGAACCATAGTCAAAGGTTTCGGGAGGCGTACCACTCTGGATGGTCTGATCCCAGATACCGGCGATCCGCGTTGTTTTATCCAGGTTTTGAAAGACCGGATTTTGATAATCAATGCCAGTGTCCAAAAAGCCGATCATAACCTGTTTTCCGCTTAACTGGAGCGTGGAATGGTTCTGAAGGGGCAGGATTCCGGCCTGGTTTAAAGCCTGCATACTGAGCAGAGAATAGCATTTTGGAATTGAAAAATAAGAGTATTTTTCAAGGGATATCGGATCAACACGAGATCCGGGAAGATAGGCACACTGATAAAAAAAGCCGGGGGACTGGAAACAGTAGTCCTGATCCAGCAGATCTTGCAGAAAAGGCATCCGGATATCAGAAACAATAAAATCTCGATAGTCTTCTGAGAGAATTTTTTCCCGGCAGGATTCGGAGTAAGGCATTGTATGATCTCCATCGCTTTTTCACAGTATATGTGTGTTTCTTTTTTTGCAGAACAGCAATTGGAAAACAGAAGAAATCCGGTTGAAGTTATGCCGGTTTGGGGTATAATGTATATATGCGGGATAAATTCTGTTGAAAACAACAGACGGATGACAGAAAGGAGAAGAAAGATGAATTCTTTTTTTGAGGACTTAGGTAAGAAAATCAGTGAGACAACAGAAACTGTGACAAGTAAAGCTGAAGAAATGATGGAAATACAGCGCTTAAAAGGGCAGATTCGTACATTGGAACGTGGAAATGATGCAGATCTGCTTGCAATGGGCCGTTTTTTGTATGAAAAATATCAGGCCGGAGAAGTCATGGAAGAGGAAGTACAGACGCTTTGTGAAAAAATCGATCAGAGAACAGAAAGTATGGAAAAACATCAGGCAAAGATCGAAACGATCAAAGGGACGACATCCTGTACAAACTGCGGAAAGCAAGTTGCAAAAGAGATGGCTTATTGTCCATACTGTGGTGCCAAAAAAGAACCGGATATCTGGGAAGAAACGGGAGATGTACTGAAAGAGAAAGCAGAGCAGGCGGTTGAGTTTGTGAAAGAAAAGGTGAAAGATGAATAAGCTGTTTGGCGTGGGTTCTGCGGTATTTTTAAGTGCTTTGGATCTGAAAGTTAAATCGGAGGTCGAGACATGGCCGGATGGAGAAGAAAAACCCTTTGCAGAAAGCCAAAAGATCGTACTGCGAAAAGTGCACAATCGAGGAATGTGTATGAGTCTTTTCAAAGAGCATCCAGAGGCGGTAAAAGATATCTCACTTGTGATGACAGCGATCTTGACAATCTGGGATGCTTTGTGTCTGCGGAAAAAGGGCGGTCATCTGAAGAAAGCAGGTCTGTCACTTTGTCTGGCAGGAGCGTGGAGCAATACGCTGGATCGATGGACAAGGGGATATGTGGTAGATTACATCGGATTTCAGACGCCAAATGAAAAACTGACGAAGATCACATACAATTTGGGGGATTTTTTCCTTATGGCGGGCAGCATTTTGATTTTGTTTCATGAATTTTTGCACCATTTTCGGGAATAAAACTTGTTTTCAGAAACAGAAGAAGATGGTATAATATAAAAAGTACGGATGAGGAGTGACATAGATGATACAGGATATTGCGCCGCATCAGTTCAAAAATGAGTACAGACCGGTTCATCCGCAGAAGGACAGCATTGTATTGTATTATGAAGAACATGCGGCATTGATGCGAAGGACGGCAGAAGGGATTGAATTTCCCACATTTGAAGAACTGGAACGTCTGAATGAAGATATTTATGAGAACAGTACGTATCTGTTTACCATAGATAAGAAGGCTTATTATCTGGCAGAGAACTTGAACCGTGAGCCGCTTTCAGAGTTTACGATGGAGAATACGGAGATTTTTCGGACAGTGGATCCTCAGTACAGTGCATTTGCAGGGATCACGGGATATCAGTTGTATAAGTGGTATCAGACACGCAGATATTGTGGACGTTGTGGCCATAAGATGCGGCATGATACAAAGGAGAGAATGCTTTATTGTGAGAACTGCAGGAATATGGAGTTTCCAAAGATCTGTCCTGCAGTCATCATCGGTGTGACAGACGGAAATAAAATCCTGTTGTCAAAATATGCCGGAAGAAGCTACAAAAAATATGCACTGCTCGCAGGTTTTACAGAGATCGGTGAGACAGTGGAAGAGACGGTGGCACGGGAAGTAATGGAAGAAGTCGGGCTGAAAGTAAAAAATATCCGGTATTATAAAAGTCAGCCCTGGGCATTTAGTGACACCTTGCTAATGGGATTTTACTGTGATCTGGATGGAGATGGAGCCGTGACGCTGGATGAAGAAGAATTGGCACTGGCGGAATGGTTTGAGAGAGAAGAGATTCCGGTGGAGCCATCCAGAGACAGTTTAACCAACGAAATGATCATAAAATTTAAAAAAGGTGAAGTGTAGGAGGTAACATGATGAGAGCAGAATTTGATGAAAGTCTGGTAACAGGAAACGAGATGATCGATTCCCAGCACAAGGAGTTGATCGACAAGATCAACAAACTGTTAGACAGCTGTGAGACAAGCAGAGACAAACTGGTGTCTGTAAAAACACTGGATTATCTGGCAGATTACACAGAATTCCATTTTGGAGAAGAGGAAAAACTTCAGGAATCTATTACATATCCGGGAGTTGAAAAACACAAAGAAGAGCACGAAAAATTAAGACAGGTTGTAAAGGATCTCTATAATATGTTAGAAGAGGAAGAAGGACCGTCTTCTGCATTTGTAGAGGCTGTTCACAAAAATGTGGTAGAGTGGTTGTATAACCACATCAAGACATTTGACCGTTCTGTTGCGGAGTATAAGTTTATGCATGAAAACGGTGAGAGACTGTAATCCGAAAAATTACAGTAAAGTTTGGGAGCTATTGCAAGACAGTGGTGAATGCCGCTAGAGCAATGGCTCTTTTTTTAATTTGTAGGAAATTCCGATTTATGAATGGTACGCTGCATTATGAGGTGTCAGAGATTGTTATTGTGGATCCCACGGAGACGGACCGTCTGTTGATCCGTCCCGGGGAAAATCTGGTCATGCTACTGACCTGTCACCCCTATGGAGCCAATGCAAAGCGCTACCTGGTATATTGCAGAAGGAGCGGGTGAAATGCTTATGATTTCATTTCTGCGTACAGTTTGACCAGTTCGATCATCACATCTACGGATTTATCCATGCCTTCCGCAGTAATATGTTCAAATGGTCCGTGATATCCATGTCCGCCGGTTCCAAGGTTTGGACATGGAAGTCCCATGAAGCTCAGGCGGGCGCCGTCTGTACCGCCGCGGATCGGGAGTACAAGCGGGGAAACGTCTGCTGCAAGGCAGGCTTTTTTTGCATTTTCAATGAGGTGCATATTGCCGTTGGCAATGACCTCTGCCATATTGCGGTATTGCTCATCAATGGTCAGTTTTACAGTGCCAAATCCCCATTTTAAATTCATCTGTTTGGAAATTTCGCGCAGGGTATCCAGGCGTCTGGCAAATTGATTGGCATCGTGATCACGGACAATGTAGTGAAGCTTTGCATGGGCAACGTCACCTGACATTTGTACAAGGTGATAAAATCCTTCGTAATCTTCGGTATCACGGGGAGTTTCTCCAGCCGGGATCAGACTGTTGATCTCCATTGCAACAAGTGCGGCATTGACCATCACATCTTTCGCAGAACCCGGATGGACATTGACTCCGTTCATTTCAAAGACGGCATCTGCTGCGTTAAAGTTCTCATACTGGATCTCTCCTTCTGTATCTCCATCCATTGTATAAGCAAAATCTGCATCAAATTTTTCTACATCAAAATGATCGGCACCTCTTCCGACTTCTTCATCCGGAGTAAATCCGATGGAAATCGGGCCATGTGGGATCTGCTCTGTCAATACCCGCTCTGCCATGGTCATGATCTCAGCGACTCCTGCTTTATCGTCAGCGCCGAGGATGGTGTCGCCGTTGCTGGTGATCAGCGTACGTCCTTTGAGATCTTTCAGATGTGGAAACATCTCTACAGAAAGTACCCGTCCGTCAGAACCGCCAAGAGGCAAATCACGGCCGTCATAGTTTTCTGTGACAACCGGGACAATTTTTTTGTCGCAAAAGTCGGAAACAGTATCCAGATGTGCCACAAATCCAAGCTTTGGACAGTTTTCATATCCCGGTGTGGCAGGAATCTGTGCATAGACGTAACATTTTTCATCAGTACGTGCTTTCGGAAGTCCCATATTGATAAATTCCCGGATCAGATCCTGTGCCAGATCAAACTGACAGGAAGAAGAGGGAACAGTGGTACTTGTCTCATCGCTTGGTGTGCGTACAGTGACATATTTTAAAAGTCGTTCATAAGCTCTCATATCAATTCTCTCCTGATTTTTTATAATATTTCTTTGTTTATTATAATGGCTGTTCTGAAGAAAGAAAAGGCAGAAATGAAAATATTTTTAAAAATCAATTGACAATAATAGGAAATACTCCTATAATGAACAATGTTCAGAATGAAGGTGCGAATTTTATTGCAAGACCGGAAAGTCCGCAAGGATGCATTTGAACATGGTCTGGCACTGGAAATTTTTTCCGGATATGTAATGACCCTTCTGATGTCTCTTTTATTAGAACGGCAGGATAACTGTAAACCACTGTTGACAATGATCGCACATAGCATATATTAAGTTGTGTTACAAAAAGCGCAGAGGAAAAGAAAATCCTGTGATACAGGAGAGAGGAGAGAAATGAGATGAAGGTAAAGAAAAGAACGTTGCTGATTCTTGCAAGTATTGTATGGATGATCGCCGGTTTTAATATTTTAAGGATTGGAGTGCTCAGTTATCCGGGGCATGTGACACTTTGGAATCTCTTGCTGTCATTGGCTGTATTTGGAGCATTCTGGTTTATGGTATTTTACAGACTGGTCTTAAAGCATACCGACAGAATCCAAAAGTATGAGGAAGAACTGCAGTTTTTCTGGCACTTTTTTGATAAGAAATCATTTTTGATCATGGCATTTATGATGACATTTGGGATCGGTCTGCGCGCATCCCATCTTGCACCGGAGGGATTTATTGCAGTATTCTATTCCGGGCTGGGGATGGCACTGTTTTTGGCGGGGATTCTGTTTGGGATCCGTTATGTTCAGGGAAAAAGATATACGGACAGATAGAAAAGAGGAATACGTATGAAAAAGTTATGGAATTTGGCATTTGGATATTTTCTTGCAGCGATGGCAGGAGGTGTGTTTTACAGGGAATTTACAAAATATTTTGATTTTACAGGAAAAACAACATTAGCATATCTGCATGTGCATCTGTTGGTGCTTGGAACTCTGTTGTTTTTGTTTTTAGGACTGGCTGCAAAAAGCACGGACTTGCTTGAGAAAAAGCAATTCCGTACGTTTGTGACATTATATAATATCGTGCTGCCGTTGTTTGCAGTGGTTATGCTCTGCCGCGGTATCATTCAGACGGCAGGTATTTCATTGTCTCATGCAGCAGATGCAGCGATTGCAGGAATCGCAGGTTTGACGCATATTGCGCTGGCAGCAGTATGGATTTTCCTTTTTACGATTTTACGAAAATTGAAATAGAGAAGGACGAGAGCGGTAATCAAAACATGGTTATCGCTTTTTTCATGTCTGTTTATAGCAGATCTGAAAAGATGTGATGAAGCAACAATTGAGCAAAATGAAAAAATTAGCACTCGAGGGTTGACATGGCTAATAACGAGTGCTATATTACAAATAGAACAATGAAACCAGATAGTAAGGAGGAGTTGCTATGAATATAAATAAATTTACGCAGAATTCGATGCAGGCAGTACAGAATTGTGAAAAGATTGCATACGATTATGGAAATCAAGAACTTGCACAGGAACATTTATTATATGCATTGATCACGCAGGATGACGGTTTGATCTTAAAGTTACTGGAAAAAATGAGCATTCAGGGAACGCTGTTTATCAATCGTGTAGAAGAGCTGTTGAACAAACGCCCCAAAGTGCAGGGAGGACAAGTATTTGTTGGTCAGGATCTGAATAACGCTTTGATCCATGCAGAAGATGAAGCAAAACAGATGGGGGATGAATATGTCTCTGTAGAGCATATTTTTCTTTCTTTGCTGAAATATGCCAGCAGAGAATTGAAACCACTGTTTCGGGAATTTGGCATCAGCAGAGAAGGATTTTTACATGCACTTTCTACAGTAAGAGGGAATCAGAGAGTGACCAGTGATAATCCGGAAGCCACATATGATACATTGAATAAATATGGGCAGGATCTGGTAGAACGGGCCAGAGATCAGAAATTGGATCCCGTCATCGGACGTGATGAAGAGATCCGGAATGTGATTCGGATCTTATCTCGTAAAACAAAAAATAATCCGGTACTGATCGGAGAGCCAGGTGTTGGTAAGACAGCGGCGGTAGAAGGTCTGGCACAGCGGATCGTCAGTGGAGATGTCCCGGAGGGACTGAAAGACAAGACGATTTTTGCGTTGGACATGGGCGCGCTGGTTGCAGGAGCAAAATACCGGGGCGAATTCGAGGAACGTTTGAAAGCCGTACTGGAAGAAGTGAAAAACAGTGATGGAAAGATTATTTTGTTTATTGATGAACTGCATACCATTGTAGGAGCAGGAAAAACGGATGGAGCCATGGATGCGGGGAATATGCTAAAACCCATGCTTGCAAGAGGAGAGCTGCACTGTATTGGAGCGACCACACTCGATGAATACCGGCAGTATATTGAAAAAGATGCAGCTCTTGAGAGGCGATTCCAGCCGGTTCTGGTGAAGGAACCAAGTGTGGAAGATGCAATCTCTATTTTGAGAGGGCTCAAAGAACGCTACGAAGTATTTCATGGTGTGAAGATTACAGACAGTGCACTTGTGGCAGCAGCAACGTTGTCAAACCGTTATATTTCCGATCGTTTCCTGCCGGATAAAGCCATTGATCTTGTGGATGAAGCCTGTGCACTGATCAAGACAGAGCTGGATTCGATGCCGACGGAACTGGACGAGCTGAGACGCCGGGTTATGCAGTTGGAGATTGAAGAAGAAGCACTGAAAAAAGAAGAAGACCGTTTAAGCAGAGAACGGCTGGAACACCTTCAGGAAGAACTGGCAGGATTGAAAGAAGAATACGCAGGAAAGAAAGTCCAGTGGGAAAATGAAAAGACGTCCGTAGAAAGAGTACAGAAGATCCGGGAAGAGATCGAACAGGTCAACAAAGAGATTCAGAAAGCACAAAGAGAGTATGATCTGAATAAAGCAGCAGAGCTTCAGTATGGAACGCTTCCGCAGCTTCAAAAACAACTGGAGGAAGAAGAGGAGAAGGTAAAGGCAAAAGAGTTGTCTCTGGTACACGAAGCAGTGACTGATGAAGAAATTGCCAGAATTATTTCCAGATGGACCGGGATTCCGGTGGCAAAACTCAATGAAAGTGAAAGAAGCAAAACCTTGCATCTTGGTGAGGAACTGCATCGCAGAGTGATCGGACAGGATGAAGGAGTTGAGCTGGTGACAGAGGCAATCATCCGTTCCAAAGCGGGCATCAAAGATCCGACAAAGCCGATTGGTTCGTTCTTATTTCTGGGACCTACCGGAGTCGGAAAGACAGAACTCGCCAAGGCGCTTGCACAAAGCCTGTTTGACGATGAGAATAGTATGGTCAGAATCGACATGAGTGAATATATGGAGAAATATTCTGTGTCCAGACTGATCGGAGCACCTCCGGGATATGTTGGATATGATGAGGGCGGACAGCTGACAGAGGTAGTCAGAAGAAAACCGTATTCGGTCGTTCTGTTTGATGAGATTGAAAAAGCGCATCCGGATGTATTCAATGTGCTGCTGCAGGTACTGGATGACGGAAGAATCACAGATTCTCAGGGAAGAACGGTTGATTTCAAGAATACGATCCTGATCATGACGTCCAATATCGGAGCCAATTATCTTCTGGATGGAATCCGGGAAGACGGAACCATTGAAGAAGGCAGTCAGGAACTTGTTATGAATGATCTAAGAGCTCATTTCAGACCGGAATTTTTAAACCGTCTGGATGAAATAATTATGTTTAAACCATTGACGAAATCTAATATTCATGCAATCATTGACTTGTTGGTAAAAGATGTCAACAAACGTCTGGCAGATAAAGAATTGTCCATTGAACTGACCGATGCTGCAAAGAACTTCGTGGTAGAAGGTGGATATGATCCGATGTACGGAGCAAGACCATTAAAGAGATATCTTCAGAAGAATGTAGAGACTCTGGCAGCAAAATTGATTCTTGCGGGCAATGTAGGCAGAGGTGACAGAATTGAAATTGACGTTGTTGACGGAACATTGGAGGCAAAAGTGAAAGGACAGATTGTCGCATGACACCCGTTATTTTCCATATAGATGTCAATTCGGCTTATTTAAGCTGGACAGCAGTCGAACAATTGAACAATGGAGCCGGTACGGACTTGCGGAAGATTCCGTCCATTATTGGCGGAGATCAGAAATCCCGTCACGGAGTCGTGCTTGCAAAGTCTATTCCGGCAAAAAGATATGGCATCCGCACAGGGGAACCTGTAGCGAATGCCTTTCGTAAGTGTCCGAATCTGGTGATGGAGCCGCCGGATCATGAAATGTACCGGGAAAAAAGCCGGATGTTGATGGAATATCTTCGGACATTTACGAAAGAGATCGAGCAGGTCAGTGTGGATGAGTGTTATGTAGACATGACACAGACGGTGAGGAAATTCCATTCCCCAGTGGAAGCGGCGCTGTCCATCAAAAATGGTGTCCGCGAAACATTTGGTTTTACTGTCAATGTCGGCATTTCTTCCAATAAGTTGTTGGCAAAAATGGCTTCAGATTTTGAAAAACCGGATAAAGTGCATACGTTGTTTCCGGAGGAAATTCAGATGAAGATGTGGCCGCTTCCAATCGGAGACCTATATATGGCGGGGCATTCCAGCGTAGAAATTTTGAAAAAGCTGGAAATTTTTACGATCGGAGACCTGGCTAAGGCAGATCCCGGGCTGATCATGCTACATTTAAAGAGTCATGGGAAGATGCTTTGGGAATTTGCAAATGGAATCGATCATTCCAGTGTACAGTCACAGCAGGTAGATGCAAAAGGGGTGGGCAATTCGACCACGTTATCCAAAGATGCAGAGTCGATGCAGGAAGTTCGGCCGGTGTTTTTCCATCTGGCACAAAGTATTTCAAAAAGGCTGCAAAAGGCAGGGCAAAAGGCATCCATGGTAAGTGTGGAGATCAAATATTATGATTTCCGCAGAATTTCCCATCAAAGACAATTGATCCGGCCAACCTCAGATCAGAAGGTTCTCTATGAGAACGCATGTGAGTTGTTTGAAGAAGTGTGGAGCGGCGAACCGATTCGTCTGCTGGGGATACGTACAGCAAAACTGGTAGATGAAAATGAACCGCAGCAACTTTCTATTTTTGATATTGAGATTTCAAAGCCTCTGGATGAAAAACATCAGAAATTAAAGGCAGCAATGGAACAGCTGGATATCCGATTTGGAAAAGGGACTGTCATCAAGGCAAGTATGATGAAAAAAGAATCAGATGATACAGAAGAACAGACAGAAAGAGAAGATAGATGAAACGAAATTATAACCTGGAGATCATAAGGATGTTATCATGCATCTTTGTGATCGTGATTCATGTAACCAATTATTTTTGCAGAGCCTACGGAGAAATTACACAAGGGGAGTATCTGTTTGCATTGGTGCTGGACACTCTGGCGAGAGTGAGTGTTCCTTGCTTTTTTATGATATCAGGAGCCCTTCTTTTAGGAAGAGAAGAGCCATTGAAAAAGCACGGAGAGCGTCTGGTCCGTTTTTTTATTCCATTGGCGGTATGGAGTGTAATATACTATATCTGGAACGTGGGATATATGAAGACAGAGTATGATCTGTCAGAAATTTTATATGTGCCTGTGGAACAACATTTATGGTATCTTTATGCGATGATTCCCATCTATATGGTACTGCCGTTTTTTCAGGTCATGTGCAAAGGTATGCATATAAAACTGGAGCGTGCACTCCTTTTGGTCTGTACAGCTTCCGTTATTTTTAATTATGTGGCTTCTATGCAAAACGGCGAGGCATATTATGATCTGCCGCTGATCGGAGACCGGGTCTATATGTTTTATATTTTTATCGGATATTTTATTCAGAAATATAGAAGACATATTCGGATTACTCAGAAACAGGCGATGTGGATTCTGGCAGTTTCTATGGGAAGTGTTTTTGGTCTGACAGTTTGGATGACAGAAAAGACAGGAGAGCATTATGAAAGAGTCCTGGAATACGGATGTCCTTTGATCGTACTTGCAGGAACAGCTTTCTTTCTGCTTCTTATCCGATGGAAAAACTGTGAGATACCATTAAAAGAACGTACAAAAAACAGGATCCAGGTGGTATGTGAGAGCTCTTTTGGAATTTATCTGATCCACATCCTTTTTCTGGATGCGTATAAAAAATATGCAGAACCGACTGCAATCTCCGCATGGATTGCAGTTCCGGTCCTGCTGGCTGTCATTGCAGGATTGTCATGTGTGTGTGTGCGCCTGCTTCGAAAGACCCGTGCGGGACGGGCAATTACGTAGAAAAAGGCAGGAGATCCCACAGCCGATGATGATTCCGATACTGTCTACCAGTACATCGGTAAACTGAGGGGATCTTCCGGGAATAAAAGACTGGTGAAATTCATCTCCGGCTGCGGATAGGACACAGCATAAAAAGGAAACAAAGATCAGCTTTTTTCCACGAAGTCCATATACAGAAAGCGGCAGGACTGTCAGGAGTGTCAGAATCAGATATTCCGTGACATGCGCTGCTTTTCGAATGGGGTATTCGATTCGCCGGGCGTGCTGCTCGATCGATTCTTCGTCCCAGTTCTGATAAAAAAGGGAATCATAAACGGTGACAACTTGTCTGCTTACTTTCTGGCTCAATCCGCCGGAAACCTCCGCATTTTGATTGGAAAAACCAAAGATGGTACAGAGCATGAAAATGACCGGAAGAAAGGTCAGAGGTTTTAAAACGGATTTCCATTGTTTTTGTTTCATATCTGAAAGCTCCTTTGTACTCAAACTGGTTCCTATTGTAACATTGCAAAGAAGATGAGGCAAGAACCTTACAAAAATGTAAGGTTGTACTTGTGATTTGTAATGTGAATCCATGGAAAGCAGGATTGTTTTACAAGTATAATAAATGAGAAGTAAGACAACAGGAGAAATGAAAGGAAGGAATGACAATGACGTTACTGGAAGTCAAAAATCTGAAAAAAATATATACGACACGGTTTGGTGGAAACCAGGTGCAGGCACTGTCCAATGTGAATTTTTCGGTGGAAGAAAAAGAATATGTGGCCATTATGGGAGAATCCGGGTCCGGAAAAACAACACTGTTGAATATTCTGGCAGCGTTGGATAAACCTACGTCTGGGAAAGTGTACCTAAAAGGACGGGATCTGGGAGAAATCCGAAATAAGGAGATGGCGGCGTTTCGGCGCCAGAACCTGGGATTTGTGTTTCAGGATTTCAACCTTTTGGATACCTTTTCTTTGGAGGATAATATTTATCTCCCATTGGTACTTTCCGGTAAGAAGTATTCGGAGATGAGTCAAAGATTAAAACCCATTGCAAATCAGCTGGGAATCACAGAACTTCTGAATAAATTCCCATATGAGGTTTCTGGCGGGCAAAAGCAGAGAGCAGCAGTGGCACGGGCACTGATCACGCAACCCAAGCTGATTCTTGCCGATGAACCGACAGGGGCATTGGATTCCAGGTCTGCAGATGAACTGCTCCGTTTATTCAAAGAAATCAATCAGCAGGGACAGACAATCCTGATGGTGACACACAGTGTCAAAGCAGCAAGTACAGCAAATAGAGTGCTGTTTATCAAAGACGGGGAAGTATTTCATCAATTATACAGAGGAAATATGAATAATGAGGCGCTTTATGAAAAGATTTCCGCAACACTTACTGCACTGACAACAGGAGGTGAGGACAATGCGTAAAGTATTGTATCCAAAACTGGCGGCAACGAATATAAAAAAGAATGGAAAGACGTATTTCCCATATCTTCTGACCTGTATGCTGACTGTGATGATGTTTTATGACCTCTTAATGGTTTCGACCAACTCTGCATTGAACACTATGCCGGGAGCATCCCAGCTACGTTTGATTTTGAATTTCGCAGTGACGATCACGGGGGGATTTTCGGCAATCTTTCTCTTTTATACGAATAGCTTTCTGATCCGCCAGAGGAAAAAGGAGATGGGACTGTATCAGGTTCTGGGAATGGATAAGAAGAATCTGACCAAGATGATGCTCTGGGAAAGTATATATACAGCAGGAGCGGGAATTCTTGGAGGAATTCTTCTAGGGATCGTATTTGGACGTTTGATTTTTCTTGTGCTTTTAAAATTGATCCGATTTGACGTTGCATTCCGGTTTTCAGTAGAGCAGGAAGCAATCCTGATCACGATTGCTTTATTTGCGGGGATTTTTTTGCTGGTACTGATTTGGAATATTGTGCAGGTGCAAAGAGTGAATCCAGTGGAATTGCTTCAAGGAGGAAAAAAAGGGGAAAAAGAGCCCAAAGCCAACTGGCTGATTGCGGTGCTTGGAGTGCTTCTCCTCGGATTCGGATATTATATTGCACAGACAACGGAGTCGCCTTTGAGTGCGATCACAAAATTTTTTATTGCAGTCATCCTTGTGATTTTTGGAACTTATGCGCTGTTTACTGCAGGAAGTGTAGTGATTTTGAAACTTCTGAAAAAAAATAAAACATACTATTATAAGACAAAACACTTCATTTCTGTGTCAGGTCTGATCTACAGAATGAAACAAAATGCAGTAGGACTTGCCAATATCTGCATTATGAGTACTATCGTACTGGTGCTTATATCGGTGACAGCATCGTTGTATATTGGACAGGAGAATGTGATGGATACGCGGTTTAAAACCGAATTTTCAGCAACATCCGATCAAACGACTCCGGAAAATATCCAGGCGATGGAACGCATCGTGAAGGAGGAAACTGAGAAGAGACAGCTTCAAATCATTCATGAGCAAAAATTCCGTTATGTGCCGCTGAGTGCTTTAAAAGAAGGAAATCGTCTGGAATTTGATATAGAATCTGGGAATGGATATGATGCCGATAAGATGCGGGGATTGTATGTACTTCCTTTGGAGGATTACAATGCGCTGGAGAGAACAGCAGTTTCATTGGCAGAAGACGAGGTGTTGACGTATTTTCCGAATGAAGATTTTGAGAGCGGAGAAATTATGATAGCAGGTGAAACCTACCATGTAAAAGAAAACCTGCAACAATCAAATCTGCAGAAAAAGAGAGAATCAGGGGTTACAGAGAATGTCTATCTGGTGATGGCAGATGATGCAGCAGTAGAACACGTGATACAGCTTTATGGTCCTACCAGGGTACCGATCACAATGCAGTACCTGTTGAATTTTGACCTGAAAGGAGAAAAGGCAGCCAAAATCGATGCACTGGAAGCAATGAAAACACGGTTGGAAACGAGCGGAGAGGTGCAGTCCTGTTATGTAGAATATAGAGAAGCTTATGCACAGGAATTTTATGGAATTTATGGAGGATTTTTCTTCCTTGGAATTTTTGTGGGATTTTTATTTCTGATGGCAACGGTTCTGACCATTTATTATAAGCAAATTTCAGAAGGATATGATGACAAAGAGCGGTATCAGATCATGCAGAAAGTGGGAATGAGCAGAAAAGAAGTGAAAAGCTCGATCAGAAGTCAGATATTGACGGTATTTTTTGTCCCGCTTTTTATGGCAGTTCTGCACGTTGCAGTTGCGTTTAAGCCAATCACTAAATTGCTGTTGGTGTTTAATCTGTCAGATACGCACTTGTCCATGATGTGTACGATTGGAGTATCTGCGGTGTTTGCAGTGTTTTATGTGATCGTCTTTGCAGTCACGTCAAGAGAATATTATAAGATCGTAAAATAGAAAAGAAGGATTTAACTTATAGAAAGCTGCTGCTTTGGGGACTCCCCAAAGCAGCAGCTCTTTTTATTCTATGAAGCGTTTTGTTCAGATTTAAATATATTCCAGTTTTTCGAAATAATGCATCAAAATATCCGGACAATTTTCAATTCCAAGTGCGGAAGTATCCAGAATCATATGATAGTCATTCACGTCACCCCAGGTCTTTCCTGTATGCTCATAATAATAGGACGCACGCTGTTCATCTGTTTTTTCAATTTTCTCTTTGGCATCTTCGTAGGAGAGATTCTCCAGATTCATGATTCGCTGAATCCGATCTTCTTTATCCGCACACACGAAGATATTTAAAACATTCATGCGGTCTTTTAAAATATCAGAGGCGCATCGTCCGAGAATGATACATGGATTTTCAGCAAGTTTGCGGATGGCGTCTGCTTCGGAGTCATACATGTGATCATTGACCTGCTGTTCAATATAGGCACGGTCATAAACCGGAATGTCCAGTCTTCTGGACAGTTCATTTGCAATGATACTTGCACCGGTTCCGAAACGACGGCTCATAGTGATTACTAATTTCATATGAATTCCTCCTTTGTATGTCGCAGAATTTAAAGAGATTCTACGATTTTTGTGCACAGTTCCTGTAACTGTTCCATCTGAGAATCATGCAGTGCGGATTTGACTGCGAAGTTTTCTGTCAGAAGTGTCATGTTCTTCAGTTCTGCTAATTTTGCTTCCATCAGTTTGGCAGACTGTGGAGCCCAGCTTCCGTTTCCTAAGACAGCGACGGTGCGGCCCTGAACCATGAGGGCTTTCATATCATCCAGATAGTTTGCCATCAGCGGATAAATCCCGTTGTTGTAAGTTGGTGCTGCAAGCACCAGATGGCTGTATTTGAAGCTGTCAGAAATGAGTTCAGACACATGTGTCTTGGAAATATTGTGAATTTTGATATTCGTGACTCCGGCATCAGCAAGCATGGCAGCCAGAACATTGACCATATTTTCTGTATTGCCATACATGGAAGCGTAGGCGATCATCACACCTTTTGTTTCTGCTTCATATTTGCTCCAGATATCATATTTTTCCAGAATATAGGAAAGATTGCTTCTCCATACAGGTCCATGGAGAGGGCAGATCATCTGAATATCCAATGCGGCTGCTTTCTTCAGGACATTCTGTACCTGCATCCCGTATTTTCCGACAATATTTGTGTAATAGCGGCGGGCCTCATCCAGAAAATCACGGTCGAAATCCATCTCATCGTTGAAAATGACACCATCGAGTGCACCGAATGTACCGAATGCATCTGCAGAGAATAATGTCTTATCAAAATCATCGTAAGTCATCATTGCTTCCGGCCAGTGTACCATCGGAGCCATGACAAAGTGAAGCGTATGTTTTCCACAGGAGAAGGTATCTCCTTCTTTGATCACAATTTTTTTGTCACCAAGTTTCATGCCGTAGAACTGATCGATCATCGGGAATGTCTTTGCATTTCCAATCAGTTTCATATCCGGGTAACGCAGGTGCAGATCTTCGATTAAGGAGCAGTGATCCGGCTCCATATGATTGATCACAAGATAATCCAGAGTACGTCCGTCTAATACAGAGGCGATGTTTTCCAGGAACTGTCTGCCGACAGCGCTGTCTACCGTATCAAAAAGAACGGTCTTTTCATCCAATAACAGATAGGAATTGTAGGAAACACCTTTCTGGAGTGGAAAAATATTTTCAAATAGTTCCAGTCTTCTGTCATTGCTTCCTACCCAGTATAAGTCTTCAGTTACTTTTCTGACACAATGCATATTAAAGTTCCTCCTTTATTTTCACTATGCTTTTGCCAATCCATAGAAATTCACATATTAACGTTTATATTTTAACATATTAAGATAAATTCGCAAGGAGGGTATGGATTTTTGTGCAAAAAATTTGTAGGATCAGGAAAACGAAAAGAAGTATCTGCGAAGAGAAAACAGTGATTGCAAAAGTCGGAAAAAAGAGATAGAATACAAACAAAATCGAATGGGAAAGGAAGACAGACAGATGTTATTTGTACACTATCCGAAATGCACCACATGCAAACGTGCCAAAAAGTGGCTGGACGAGCATCAGATTTCTTACGAAGAACGAGATATCAAAGAGAATAACCCGTCACTGGAAGAGTTAAAAGAATGGTATCAGAGAAGCGGGCTTCCGCTGAAGCGCTTTTTTAATACAAGCGGAATGCTTTATAAAGAAATGAAATTAAAAGATAAGCTTCCGGAAATGAGCGAGGAAGAGCAGTTGGAACTGCTTGCTACAGACGGAATGCTTGTAAAGCGTCCGATTGTTGTGACAAAAGAGCGTGTCCTGGTTGGATTTAAGGAAGCGCAGTGGGAAGAAGAGTTGTAACCAAAACAAAGAGTTCTGACAGGCAGGCAAAAAAGGCTTGCCTGTTTTTTCGTCTTGTGATATGTTAGAAACAGATTTGAAATGAAAGAGGTGGAAGGATGATTAATTTTTCTTGCAAGTAGAATGGAAAACAGCAGTGATTGTGCAGATATGCAATGATTGCGCCTTTTTGCAGGAAAGTTAAGAGTCTTGTTCACAGATATGGATCATTGGCCGCATACGTCTGATATGGGGATGGTTTGTGCTATGAGAAGCTGCAGGAATTGACTTTCCTGCAGCTTTTTGACGTTAGGAGGCGGGGAACAATGTCGATGATAAAAGTAGAAAATCTTACGTTTTCTTATCCGTCCAGTTATGATCCGATCTTTGAAAATGTGAGTGTTCAGATTGACACAGACTGGAAACTGGGATTTATATAATTATTCCTCTAACTTTCCCTATTTTACAGGCTTTCCCGCCTGTTCATTAGTGAAATGATATGTAGTTTCCCTTATTTTTGCCCTTATGAGATAATCACA